>JAABUQ010001570.1_pt1 | contig 48493 bp, 38 predicted proteins | sample 5560001 | NCBI WGS metagenome assembly JAABUQ01 (sample SAMN10711888, study PRJNA513371) | rock metagenome | isolation source: Antarctica rocks | place: Antarctica: Victoria Land, Finger Mt nord | collected 2015-12-18
AACGAACTTATTAGTTGGCTTGGAGCAAGCCCCCTTCAAACAAGATCGAAGTCTCTGGGATCGCCGTTCGTTGATGAGACGTAACCCGTTGCTACTGAAGAACAAGGTTGCCGGATAGCCTCTTAGACGCTGGCGAAGTCGAGCGTTGGATACACAGAAGACCCGACCGCCAGCCCCTTTTCGCTTGAGCACGTGTTTAGTTCATCAGGAAACTGTGAGGACAAAGCTTCGGATTGCATCCGCCAGTCGCTCAGGTTGATCGACCGGAATGAGATGCCCGCAATGCTGGATGATTTGCATTGTTGCGCCCGGGATGCGAGGGAGCACCTCGCGATTGTGCTGTTCGACCGGATCTTGCCGATCTTGATCCCCGGCGACGATCAAAGTCGGCACCTCGATCTTGTTCACTTCGGCCGAGATATCCTCATAGGCCGACAACATGGGCCAAGCGAGTCTGGCGTGAGGGGCGGCCGCCAGATTATCCGCGATGATTTTTTCACGAAGCTCTTGGCTCGGTGGCTGTGCCGTGAGAAATTCTAACGCCTGCAAGGCGTTCTCGCGGTTATCGTAAGCGTGAAGCTGTGCCTGCCGAGCAAACTCCGGAATGTCCTGGGGCGTCGGGGTCGCCGGTGCAACTAGGACGAGCTTCTCCAAACCGACAGGCCGTTGCGCTGCCAGGAACTGGGCAACTTTCCCTCCCATTGAATGACCGACCAGGACGTATCGCTGAATCTCCAGGGCTCGAAGAACCTCTACCGCATCGACGGCAAGATCCCGAATCGAATACCCCTGCGGCGGGGCATCCGACCCACCCCACCCACGCTGGTCATAGGCGATGCACCGGAAATCCGCCGAGAGCGACGACATGACCACATCCCACGTCCGTGCCGACCCGCCCCAGTAATGGAGAAACAGCAGTGCCGGTTGACCGGAACCCGTTTCCGTGACATTGAATGATAATCCCCCGGCTTTGAGTTTCATGATGGTCATTTTGCTTCGGCGGCCCTCATATGGCCTGACTTGTTGTTATGCAAAATCCCGTTCCGCCTAACCAGTAATTAGACAGAATCTTTCCGTCTATCGCCCATGTCCCGATCCCGCGTGCCAACGGGCCGCGAACGATGGCGACCCGGCCGGGCATCCCACTCGCCACGACGACTTTGACCAGACGGGGATATCTCGTCAAGGGAGTACCAATGACTTTAAAACCGGATCGCGAGCAACCTTTTCCCGCCGCCCGACCTGATAGTCGTCCCGGGTCGACGGGGCGAGTCGGGCCGAGGATCGGTCATCGTGCGCCATGGGCCGATCCCTCCATCCTGGTCGAGGCCCTGCGGACGGCGTCGACGATCTTGGGATACGAGCAGCACCGGCAGATGTTTCGGTTCATCCCCGAGGCGATCTCGGCGTCGCTGGGCGGCCAGCAGGGCGACGGCGGCCATGATCATTCCGGCCGTGCAGTAGCCGCACTGGAGCGCCCCTTCCTCCAGGAACGCCTCCCGGACCGGGTGGAGCTGCTCGCCCTTTCGCCAGCCCTTCGATCGTGACGACGGACTTCCCCTCGGCCTCGGAGGCCGGGAAGCGGCAGGCGAAGATCCGCTTGCCGTCGACCAGGACCGAGCAGGCCCCGCGGCGGGACTCACCGCAGCCGTACTTGGTCCCGGTCATGCGCTCCCTCCCTGTTGGCATTGAAGGGCGATGCTCGCCCCGACCCTCGGCATCATGAGCCGGGCCTGAAGGGACTGTAAACAGGCACCCGGCCCGGTCCCTCGCCCGCGGTGATCCCACGCAAATGAGCGACCGACGCCCGACGGCATCGAGACGACCGCAATCACTCCTTGGCCGAGACCGGCCCGCGGAACTTCCAGCTCGAGACGAAGTCGACGCCGAGCTTCTGCCTGGTCAGGACGGCCCGGATCATCTCGACCGGGATCCGGTTCTCCCGGAGGATGGCGTCGTGGAACGCCTTGTCGGTCATCCGGCCCGACTCGACGAGCTCGCGGTGGAGGGCCCGGAGCTGCATGCCGCCGAGCAGGTAGGCCGCCTGGTAGAGCGGGCCATAGCCGCCGGCGAAGGAGCGACGGACCTCGCCGGTGGCGTTGTCGCGCTCGTGGCCGACGCGGTCGACCAGGAAGTCGACGCACTCCTTCGGCGACATCTTCTCCAGGTGGAAGCCGAGCGAGAAGATGATCCGGGCGCAGCGGTGCATCCGCCAGAACAGCATGCCGACCTTGTCCTCGGGCGACCTGGCGAACCCGCGATCCCAGAGCAGCAGCTCCCAGTACAGCGGCCACCCCTCGGTCACGAAGGCGGTCCCGAACGGCGAGCGATACGTTCGGTAACGCGAGGACATGTAGATTTCGAGGTGGTGGCCGGGGATCAGCTCGTGGTGGACGGTGGCCCTGGAGAAGTGGACGTTGTTGCCCCGCATGGTCATCATCTTCTGCTCATGCGTCATCGCGCCGACGGGATAGGAGACCGAGATGGTCTCGCCGCCGGTGAAGAACGGGGTGACGACCTGGCGTTCGGGCGACATCATCTCGATCCGCCACGAGTCGCGGCAGAGCGGCGGCACGGTGACGAGGTCGTTCTTCTCGACGTACTCGATCGCCTCGACGGCGAGGTCGCGGATCATCGCCGGCTGCCGGCCGGGCTCGACGTAGCGGTTCTTGACCTTCTCCAGGGCCGCCTTCCAGTCGTCGCCGCATCCCATCTCGTAGGCGGCCTTCTTCATCTCGGCCTCGCACCAGGCGAACTCGCGGTTGGCGATCTCGACGAGCTCCTCGGGCGAGTACGGGATCATCTCGTAGGCCAGCTCGACGAGCAGGGCCTCGCGGCCGATCGGGTTGCCGACGATCTCGGCGTCGCGGTCGGGGGCCGAGGGACCCGGGGTCGCGACCTCGAAGCCGCCCCCAAGGCCGCCGCCGCCCCTCGGCCCCCGGCCGCCTCGCCCGCCGCCCGCCCGGGCGTCGCCGCCGCCGCCGGCGCCGAGGCGTTCGCGGACCAGGGTCGAATAGCCCTGGAGGGCGGCGTCGACGGCCTTGTAGGGCTCGGCGTTCCACCAGGCATACATGGGGTCGTAGCCGTCGTGGAAGGCGTGCCATTCGCGGAGGGTGGCGCGGAGCCCCTCGACGTTGGCCAGGGCCCGGTTGGCGACGGCCTTCTTGACCGTGGTCTCGGACTTGGGCCTGGCTTCGAGGGCCTTGCGGGCCTCGCCGATCTCCTTGGTCAGGGCCGTCAGGGTCGCGGCCACCTTCGCCCACTCCGGCGGCTTGAGCTCGCGCCTGGCCTCGTCGAGTTCGAGGATCGCCCGGCCGAAGGGGACGAACGGGGCGGCCTCGGCCCGGTCCTTGATCCGGAGGTCGATCGACCCGAGGTCGTGCTGGAGGTAGTTCCGGAACAGGATGGTGTCGACCTGGCCGTCGGGGCTCAAGGCGTAGAAGTCGAGCTTCGCGAGCTGGGCGAGCCACCGGTCGGCGAAGTCCCGGGCCAGCTCGTCGCGCCTCGGCGAGCTGGCCGGGGGCAGGGTCCTCCCGAAGCTCCGGAGGTCAACGCCGTACCGCTCGATCGCCCCGCGGATCTCGCTCTTGTCGAGGTTCACGTCCTCCAGGCTGAGCGCGACCGCGTCGAGGCTGGGCCTGGCGTGCTCCTTCGGCCCCGTCCCGGGCTCCTGGCCCTGGGCCGAGGCGGCCACCAGCGCGAGCCATGCGAACGGCGCGACGCTCTTCCTCATTCTCATCGATGCGGTTCCCGGGAGAAGCCTGGGCAATCGGGAGGGCCCGTTCGGCCCACGATCGTAGCCGGCTTCGGCGGCCCGATCACTCGATTTCCGCGAGACTTCGGCGAAATCAGGTCGTCGGGCTCGATGGCGAGCTGATGGGCAGGAAAGGCGGGAGGATCTGGCAATCGTGCCGGTTTCATCAAGTCTGCCGATTTCGCGGACGATAACAGGATCGGCGGTATGCGCCCGCCGGCCGTGGCTTTTCGCTCGGCCGGGATCTCGGTCCAAGAAGCGGGTCATGATCTCATGGACGAGCGGGCACGCGACCGACCGAGGACCCCGGCCTTCGTGCCCGCCCTGCTCGGCCTGGCGCTCTGCCTGTCGGCCGGGGGCTGCCTGGGCCCCGCGGCGGTCCGCTCGACCCGGGCACGATACAACGAGGCGATGCGGGCGACCAACGACGAGCAGTTGCTGCTCAACGTGGTCCGGCTCCGCTACGCCGACTCGCCCGTCTTCATCGACCTCCCATCGATCACCAGCCAGTTCGAGCTGTCGGCCGGCGGGAGCGACCCCGGGCCGGCCGGGAGCCAGACCAACTTCGGGATCGTGGGCCTGCTGGGCCGCGACGCGCCGACCTTGAGCTATCACCCGCGCGAGGGGCGGGAGATCGCCAAGGCCCTGCTCGACCCGCTCTCGGCCGACCTGTTCAGCGTCATCAACGCCGGGGCGAGGCTCGACCAGCTCTTCTGGTTGACCTTGAACGACATCAACGACGTGCAGAACGCGGCCCGGGCGACGACCCTCGTCCCCAAGGCACCCGACGACAATATCCTCTTCCTCCGGGGGGTCCAACTGCTCGCGGAGATCGACGATCGAGGGGGCGCGGAGATCGGGTTCTCGACGATCGAGGACACCAGCGACGCATCCGACCCGATCCCCATCGGCCACGTCGAGGGGCGGGACTTGCTGGCGGCGGCCAAGGACAACTACGTCTACCGCGACCAGGGCGACGGCCGGATGGTCCTCCACAAGCGGGACAAGTCGCCGACCCTGAAGATCCGCTCCCGCTTCGTCAACTCCCCCGAGATGCAGGAGATGGCGGAGATCTTCAACCTCTTGCCGCGCGAGCGCCGCTACAAGATCGAGTCCGAGCTGCGGCCCGACGCCCAGAGCTCGCCCCTCGGCGCCCGGATGGGGTCCGACACGATCTTCCTGAACTTGCGCTCGATCCTCCAGATCATGACCTTCCTGTCCAAGGGCGTCTGCGTCCCCGCCGAGCACATCTCCGGCGGGATCGCCCCCTCGACCCCCGGGCCCGACGGCCGCCCGTTCGACTGGACCCGGGTCATGGCCGGCAACTTCTTCATCTCCTCCCAGAAGCACCGCCCGCTCGACGCCGAGGTGGCGGTCCGCTACCGGGGGTACTGGTTCTTCATCCCCCGCCAGGACGTGAACTCCCGATCCGTCCTGGCGATCCTGGAGATCCTCTTCGCGCTCCAGGAATCCGCCGACCAGCAGGCCGGCCCCGTGATCACGTTGCCCGCGAGCAGCCGCCGCTGAGGCCGCCGCCTCCGCCTCACGGGGCCGTCCCCTCGACGAGCGGGCAGGTCGGGTCGCTCCTCCAGTCGCTGATCCCTCGGACGTAGTGGATCGCGGGCACCCGGAGCCGCCGGAGGGCGAAGACGAAGAGGCCGGAGCGGCCGCCCGAGCCGACGTAGGCGATCATCGGCCGGTCGAGCGCGACGCCGGCCCGGGCCAGTCGTTCGCGCTGGGCGGGGGGGGCGACGAGCCGCCCCTCGGCGTCGACCAGCTCGTAGGCGTCGAACGAGATCGCCTTGGGGATGTGACCGGCCCGGGTGCCGTCCTTGGGCTTGACCTCGCCCGAGTATTCCGCCGCCGTCCGGGCGTCGACGACCCGCGGCTCGCCGGCCGCGACCGCCTTGCGGACGGCCTCGCGGTCGGCCACCCAGGCGGGGTGGAACTTGGGGGCGAAGAGATGGGGCTCGATCTCGCGGACCTCGGCGGTCACCGGCCGTCCCTCGCGAGCCCAGAGGGGGAAGCCGCCGTCGACCAGGCCGACGTCCTCGACCCCGGCGTAGGCGAGGAGCCACCAGACGCGCCCGGCGTCGTGCTGGCGGTCGGCGTCGTAGACGAAGACATCGGCGTCGGGTCCGATCCCGAGCGGGGCCAGGGCCTTGCCCCAGGCGCCCGCGTTCGCGATCGTCACGCCGGCGGTCAGGGCCTGGAGGCCCTTGAGGTCGACCCACAAGGCGCCCGGGATGTGCCCCTTGTCGTAGTCGGCCTTCGGCCTGGCGTCGAGCAGCCGGAGCCGCGGGTTGTCGAGCCTGGCTTGCAGCTCGGCGAGCGAGAGCAGGGGGGGGATGCTCGGCTCCGGCCCGTCGGGCCCGGCGGCCCGGAGGCAGCCGGCGTTGAGGGCCAACCAGATCGCCGCCCATCGGAACGCGTGCATGTCGAGGTTCCTCCGTCCGGTCCGCCCGGGTCGTGCCTGCCCGATCCCCTCGGGTCAATACGAGTTGTCCACGACCTCGCCGCCGTTGACGCTGCCGAGGGCCTGCCAGGTCGCCGGGTTGATCGAATCCTTGACGAACTGGACGTGGCCGTCGGCCAGCAGCGAGTTGACGCCGCCGGGGTGGCGGCTCCTGGCGGCGATGTTGAGCGACAGCCAACCCCAGGTCGGGTCGGACCGGATGCTGTGGGGCAGGCCCCCCCGGCAGTCGCTCCGCTTGTCGTTGGGCGGGCGGATGTGGTTGTAGGTGTTGTTGCCCGGCGAGCCGTAGTTCCACTTGTTGCCGCGGCTGACTTGGAATTGCGGGGGATTGGAGAGGCAGATCCTCTGATAATCGGCGTAGTTGGACAGCGGCGGGGCGGTCGTGGAGTTGTTGCCGGTGATGGCGAAGCCGTTGAGGCCGGAGGAGGGGCCCGAAGGCTGGGAGCGGACGGTCTCGCTGATGGCGACGGTGTTGGACAGCCCGTCGGTGATCATCGCCGGCCGGACCGAGACGTTCTCGTAGAACATCCCGTTCGGCGAGCCGGCCAGGGGCGGCGTCGGGTTGTTCAGGATCGTGTACTGGTTGCCGGTGCTGAGCAGGTAGTTGTGCTCGGAGTAGGGGGCCTGGATGACGGCGGGAGGCAGGTCGGTCGGGCAGAGGAAGATGCCGATGTAGATGCCGCCTCCGGTCGTGTTCGCCGGGTCGATGTCGGGCGAGAGGTTGAAGTTGAACGAGTTGAAGATCGCCTGCTGTTCGATGAATGGCAGGAACATCGCGTGCCCGCCCCAGACGTTCCCCTGGCCCGAGATGTGGCTGCAAACCCGCCCGATCGGGAAGGCGTCGTGCACGGTCAGGTAGCCGTGCAGGCCGATCCCGATCTGCTTGAGGTTGTTGACGCACTGCGAGCGGCGGGCGGCCTCGCGGGCCGCCTGCACCGCCGGCAGGAGCAGGGCGATCAGGACCGCGATGATCGCGATCACCACCAGCAGCTCGATCAGGGTGAAGGCTCGACGGTCCCGCTTCATCGGCGCACGATCCCTTCCTCGCGATCCCCCCCGGGCGACACGACGGAGACACCCGCCGCCCAGAGCTAGGGTAGCGCGACCCCGCGCCGGGTCAAGTATCGCGGGGCCGGTCGCCACCCGGGGCGGCCCTAATCTGGCCGATTCGGGTCACGAGGCATGGGCGAATTCGGGCCGCCGGATCGACCCGTCGGGGGCGGCCTCGGGCGGGAGCGGTTCGCGGGCCGGGAGGGTCGAGAGGATGTAGCGGACGGCGCCGAGGGCCTCGACGGCGACGTCCCGGGACAGGGGCTCGGTGCTCACCGCGACCGACCAGTGCCGCTTGAGCTCGGCGACGAGGCCGAGCGTCGGCTCCTTCAAGATCCCCCGGCGGGCGGCGACGCGGATGACCGCCTGGGCGTCGTCGGCCCTCGACAGGACCCGCCGGCTGAGCAGGGCCTGGCGGAGCCGCGACTCCAGGGCCCGCCAGGCCTCGACGACGCAGAGGTCGTAGTGATCGCTGTCGAGCAGGTTCCTCGCCTGATCGAGCGACTCGACCTCCTGCTTCGCCAGCTGCTCCATCTTGGACACCCGGTCGCGCTCGCCGAGCCGCCGCCGGATTCGCCAGGCGATCACCTGCGAGAGGGCGACCCAGCCCGAGCCGAGGCCGACCGCCACCGCGGGCGCCGCCCAGGCCAGGTGCGAGACCGCCACCCGGTCGGCCAGGGTGGCCGAGAGGAACAGGCCGGCGTAGATCGGCAGGACCAGGATCGCCAGCGAATACGTGGCGTTGCCCGCCCGCTCGGACCAGGAATGGGGGTGGTCGTTGAGCAGCGTCACCGCGTACAGGTAGACGCAGAGGCCGAGCAGACCCGAGGTCAGGGCGTAGGCGTGGGCCACCTCCAGCCGATGGCCGAGGTAGGCGAAGCCCAGGTCGGGGGCCCGATCGAGGAGCGGGTGGAGGGCGAACAGCGTGCCCAGCAGGGCGAGGGCGAAACCGATCTTCAGCTTGGTGAATTCCGTCATCGGGGGGAATCCCATCGAGGGCCCGGCCGCCGCCTCACGCTCCGGGAGCGGACCGGCCGGTCGGGGAGCTATTCGATCGATCGCCCGGGAGATTGGCCAGCGCCGCCCGGCGACCCTGGGCGATCCGAGAACGTTGATCTCCGCCGCCGGACCATTGACGGGCCGGTCGGGGTGTGTTGATATGACCTGGCCGGGACCGCAGAAATATCGCCGAATCTCCCCTTGGTCCGGGAGAGCGGGGGACCCACTCCCTTCGGGGCGAATCGCGCCGCCAAGCCGGCGCGACGGGGCACACTCGGCCCCGAGCCCGTCAGCTAACCTCGCAGGCGTCCGAGGGGTCTTGTTCCAGGCTCGCCGTCGCCCGACGGCACGAGCCCGCCGGCCCGGTCGGGTCGGCACCCCGCGGTCCCGGGATTCCCCTTTCGATGGGGATCGGCCGGGCGTTCGACCGCGCCCGGCCGGCCAGAGGGCCCGCGAACCGTGTTGGGTTGACCTTCGATGCGCGTGTCCCCGCGAATCCTCGCCGTCCTGCTGTTCGTCGCCGTCGGCCTGCTCGCCCTGGTCGTCGCTGGGCTCCTGGATTGGATCGTCGGCGTCCTCTTCCTCTCGATGGAGTTCCTCGGCGAGCTGCTCCGCAACGTCTTCCGGCGCCGGAAGGAGCGGCGACGCGCGCCGGGCCGGCACCGCCGAGCCTCGGCCGCCGCACCCCGGAACGCCGCCAACGCCCGCCGATTCGCCCGCCGCCGAGGCCGACCTCGCCGCGACCGGGCCGCCGACCCGGAGCCCCCGGCCGTCCCCGAACGTCGCCCGAAGCTGCTGGTGCCCGTGACCGGCGACGACCCCGACCTGATCGGCTTCGCCCTCGAAGAATGCCGAGGCCGCCAGGCCGAATTGGTCCTCCTCGTCCTCCGCCCGATCGCGGTCATCCCGATGGGCCCGAACGACCTGCCCGGCCTGGCCGAGGACGACGAGGCGAAGGCGCTGTTCGAGCGTGTCGGCGACGAGGCCGCCCGGGCCGGCGTCCCGATGAGGGCCCTCTACGAGACGACCGACGACCGGGCCGCCACCGTCGGCGCCGTCGCCCGGGCCTGCGAGGCCGACGTCGTGCTCGTCGCCTCGTCCCGGGGGAACCGGATCGCCCGGCTCCTGTCCAGGGACCTCGCCCCCTCCCTGGTCCGGCTCCTCCCCGAGCGAGCCAGCCTCCTGATCCACTCCTCCTGAATCTCGGGCGATCGGACGACGCCGCGATCGTCCGTTCGGTCGAGGATGGGACTCACCCCGATCGCCTCAAATCCCCGCGGAGGCGTCGGGCGAGAGGTCATAGCCTTCGAGCGACCCGAGGAACGCCCTGGCCTCGGCCCGGATCTGGTCGCGCTCGGCGGCCTCGATGTGCCGCAAGCCGAGGACGGCCGGGCCGAGCCGGGGGTTGGCGCGGAGGGGCGGTTCGTGCTCGATCAGGAAGTTCCAGTAGAGGGTGTTGAACGGGCAGGCCCCGGGGCCGGTGCGGCGGGCGGGGTCGTGGGGGCAGCCGACGCAGAAGTCGCTCATCTTCTTGATGTAGGCGGCGGAGGCGATGTATGGCTTGGTGGCGGTGGCCCCGCCGTCGGCGTTCAGGCCCATGCCGATGACGTTGGGCAGGACCACCCAGTCGTGCGAGTCGACGTAGAAGGCGAGGAACCAGTCGGCGACGGCGGCGGGCTCGATCCCGGCGAGCAGCGCGAAGTTGCAGAGGATCATCAGCCGCTCGATGTGGTGGGTATAGCCCGAGTCGATCAGCCGGCCGACCACCGAGGCCAGGCATTGCATGTCGGTCCGGCCGTCCCAGAAGATCCGGGGGAGGGGCCGGGTCGCCCCCCAGCCGTTGGCCCTGCGGAGGCCGGGCATCTGGCGGTGATATTGCCAGTACATGAACTCGCGCCAGCCGACGATCTGGCGGATGAATCCCTCGGCCGAGTTGAGCGGGGCCCGCCCCTCGCGGTACTCCCGCTCTGCGGCCCGGCAAATGGCGAGCGGTTCGAGCAGGCCGAGGTTCATCTGGGGCGAGAGCATCGAGTGGTGCAGGACCCCCTCGGACCGGCCCATGGCGTCCTCGTAGGCCCCGAAGTCGGGCAGGCGATGTTCGAGGAAGTCGGCGAAGGCGGCCTCCGCGTCGCCCCGGGTCGTCGGCAGGTCGAAGCCCAGGGCCGAGCCGACGCCGAACCCCTCGGCCTCGACCTCGCGGATCACCTCCCGGGTGATCGCGTCGGGCTCGAACCGGGGGAGCGGCGGGGGCCGATGCCCCCGAGGGAGGCGATGACGGTTCTCGGCGTCGAGGTTCCACCGGCCGCCGGTCGGCCGCTTGCCGGGCTCCATGAGCAGGCCGAAATGACCCCGGATCTTCCGGTAGAAGTTCTCCATCACGTAGAGCTTGCCCGGCTCGGGCTCGGGGATCGGGTTGAATTGCTCGACGAGGAACATCGCGTTGGGGACGACCTCGACGGGCCGCCCCAGGTCGTCGGCCATCCCGCCGAGCTGCCAGCGGCGGGGGGCGTGCTCGGCCGCGGCCATCGTCACGACCCGGCTCGGATTGTGCCGCCCGACGTGGGCGATCAGCCCTTCGCGGCTGTCCTCGGCCTCGATCCGGTCGACGACGTACCCCTCCGCCTCCAGCTCGGCCGCGAAGTGTCGCCCGGCGGCCCGGTACAGGACCTGGCGCTTCCGGTGGAACGGGAGCCGACGCATCCAGGCCCGGCTCTCGACCAGGGCGACGCGGACCCCGTCGCGCCCGGCCTCGGCCTCGGCGAGCCGGAGGGCCGGGTGGTCGGGCGTGAGCTGATCGGCCAGGACCCAGGCCGTGATCGGTCGCCGCATCGGGTCGCCTCGTCGTCCGGGGTGGGCGGGCAGACGCCGGTGTACACACTTTCCGGTCCGGCGGCGGCCCGGATCGATCACCCGGCGGCGGCCGGCCCGGGGCCGTCGCGGAGGAGCCAGGCGGCCAGGGGGATGCCGGCGGCGATGGCGATCCCGCAGGCCAGGCCGATCGCTGGCGCCGGGTAGGCGAGCTGCAAGTGGCCCGAGGCGTAGGTCCCCGCCGCGTTGGCCAGGTTCACCAGGGCCATGTACGCGGTGAACTGCGAACCCTCCACCCCCCGGCGGCAGAGCGCCATCAGGACCGGCATGCAGGCGACGCTGAAGCCCGGGTCGAACGCGAACCAGAGGATCAGCCCCGAACTCGCCACCGAGTGGACCCGCCAGTAGGCGCCCGAGCCGCCGAGGACGAGGAGGAAGCCGCCGATCAGGGCCATCATCAGGATCATCAACCGGCGAGGCCCGAGCCGGTCGGCGACCAAGGCCCCCAGCATCGCGGTGGCCAGGCCGACGGCGGTCCCGTAGGTCCCGGAGCAGACCGACGACTCCTCGTCGGTCCAGCGGAGGACGTGGATCAGGTGCCAGGAATAGGCCCGGATGACGATCGCCATCACGGTGTAGACGAAGATCACGACGCCGAAGACCAGCAGGCTCCGCGGGGCGAAGAAGCCGCGGAACGTCTCGGCGAAGACCCGGCGGAGGTCCCGGCCCGACTCCGGCGCCGCCTCGGGCCGGTCGTCGACCGCGCGGCGAGGGCCCCAGGGGACGAGCGAGTCGCCGGGCCGCTCGCGGATGAAGAGGGTGATCCCGGTCATCGCCAGGAGGACGGTCGACTGGGCCAGCGCGGCGGTCGAGAACCCGTAGCGGCGGATCAGGATCGCCCAGGCGGCGGCCCCCACGCCGGTGCCGACCTGGAGCCCGGCCCTCATGAAGGCGTTGACCCGGCCTCGCTCCGACTCGGGGATCAGCGAGATCGCCATCGCGTCGACGCTGGCGTCCTGCACCGAGGCGAAGAGGCCGTGGATCAGGAAAGCGACCGACATGGCCGTGATCTGGGTCGCCGGGTCGCGGATGGCCAGGAGCCCGAGCGAGGCGAGGAAGGCGGCGAACTGCGCCCCGAGGACCCAGGGCTTCCGCCGGCCCATCGGCGAGCCCTGGAACCGGTCGATCAGCGGGCCCCAGGCGAACTGGACCGACCAGGGGATGCCGATCCGGGCGGCGAAGGCGCCGATGACCTCCGGGTCGATCTGGCGGATCGTCAGGTAGTTCGCCACCGCCGTGAGCGCGAAGCCTGAGGGGATCCCCTCGACCACGTAGAGGCCGAAGAAGGTGGCGGCCCGGAGGGTCCGGCTCTCGCTCAGGGGCGGGAGTGGGTTGGTCATCGTTGGGGCGATCGGCCGTGGGGTGGGCGGTTCCGCCGATTCATTGCGATTCTCGGGCCGAGGAGGTCCGAGGGGCACGCGCCATGCATGGCGAAGGGGCCGAAGCCCGCCATCGGCCAAGCTCGGGGGATCGCCCGCCCCCCGCTCGGCCCGGGACCCACCGCATGCCGGCCAACGCCGAAGTCACCCAAGCCCCGGCCAAGGGCCAGGCGTTCGCGATCTTGGTCGAGAACCCGACCTACCGCTGGTTCTTCGCCGGCCAGGGGGCCAGCCTGATCGGGCCGTCGGGATCGTCGACGCGGTCGAGACCCTGCCCGGCGTGCTCGTCGGCCTCTTCGCGGGCGTCGTGGCGGACCGGGTCTCGCCCCGCCTGATGCTCTCGGCGATGCAGGTCGGCCAGGCGGTCCTGGCCTTCGTCCTGGCGATGCTCGTGGGCTCGGGCCACGTCCGGATCTGGCAGATGGCCCTGATCCTGGCGCTCTCGCAGGTCTTCGTGACGTTCGAGGAGCCGAGCCGGCAGGTCTTCCAGCGCCGGCTGGTGGGCAAGGCGGCCCTGGGCCACGCGATCGCGCTGGAGTCGGGCCTGTTCAACGTGTCGAGGGTGCTCGGGCCGGCGATGGCCGGCCTCTGCCTCTCGCTCGTCGGCTGGGCCGCCCCGTTCGCCCTGAACGGCGTGAGCTTCCTGGCCGCTTTCGGCATCCTGACGATGATCCGGACCCCCCCGAAGGACCCCGAGGAGGTCCAGGCGTCGATCCACCGGGACGAGCACGGCGGGATCCTCGCCGGCCTGGCCTACATCCGGGGGGACCGCCGGGTCCTCAGGACGTTCCTCCTGCTGGGCTTCTTCGGGATCGCGGGGATGGGGTATACCGCGCTGGTGCCGGCCTATACCCAGAAGCTCCTGCACGCCGCTGAGGGCGGCTACAGCGCCCTCCAGGTGGGGGGCGGGATCGGCTCGACGGCGGGTGCCCTGCTGGTCGCCGCGTTGGTGGGGATCAGGCGGCGCGATCGTCTGGTCCCGGCCGGGATGGCGCTGGCCGGGTTGTCGCTGGTCGCGGCCGGGTTCGTCCCCGGCGTCTTCGGCCGGGGGTGGGCCCTGCCGGCCGCGGTGGCCTGCATGTTCGCCAACGGGCTGGGCACGATCGTCGTCTTCGCCACCGCCCAGACCCTCGTGCAAGACTCGGTGCCCGACGCCGTCCGGGGTCGGGTGGTCGGGCTCTGGATGATCGTCTACGCCGGCTCGTTCCCGATCGGCTCCTTGACGGCCGGCCTGCTGGCGAAGCCGCTGGAGATCGTCCCGGTCATGGTCGGCTCCGGGGCGATCTGCCTCGCCGTGAAGCTGGTGGTCGTCGCGACCAACGCCCTCGCGCCGGCGAAGGGCGAAGGGGCCGGGGAGGCCGTTTGACGATCGCCGGGCCGGGGTCGGAGTGCCGGCCACCTCACTCGCCGGCCGGTGGGGCTTCGGGCAGGGTGTACTCGAAGTCGTACGAGTGCTTGCCCCCTTCGACCTGGATCGCCATCGTGCCGGCGAGGCCGACGAGCTGGCCGGTGCCCGAGTCCGGCACGACCGAGACGATGAGCTGCGGGACGCCCCGGTTCATCGTCCCGGAGTGCTGGAGCGCGAAGCTCCCTTCGCGGTCGTGGAGCGAGCCGGTCACGCGCTCCATCGCGACATAGCCGGCCGAGCCGGCGGTCTCGGTCCGGGTGGCCAGCATCTCGCCCCGGCTGGTGGCCTCCAGGCCCCCCTGGAACCGCTTGTCCAGGGCCATCCGGCCGACGCTCGGGTCGCCGAACCCCTCGGCCGGCGTCTGCGGAGTCAACTTCACCTCGAACGGCCCGCTCGCGTGCGTCGCCATGCCGCTTCCCCTCCCAGGTCCGATCCGCCCGACTCTCGCCCCGAGGATAACCCGGCGATCGGGCCGGGACAATCGCGCCGGGCTTCACGCCAGGCACCGGGCCAGGTAGGGGGCGGTTCGGCTCTTCGGGGCGATGGCCACCTCGGCCGGGACGCCGGCGGCGACGATCCGGCCCCCCTCGTCGCCGGCCCCCGGGCCGATGTCGATGACCCAGTCGCTGGCGGCGACGACCCGCATCTCGTGCTCGACCACGATCACGGTGTTTCCCGATTCGACCAGCCCGTCGAGCTGCGTCATCAGGCGGTCGACGTCGGACGGGTGCAGGCCGGTGGTCGGCTCGTCGAGGATGTAGAGGGTGTCGCCCCGATGGGCCCGTTGCAGCTCGGTGGCGAGCTTGATCCGCTGCGCCTCGCCGCCGGAAAGCTCGGTCGCCGACTGCCCCAGCCGGAGGTAGCCGAGGCCGACCTCCCGGAGCACGTCGAGGGCGCGGAACACCGGCGGCTCCTCGGCGAAGAAGGCCCAGGCCTCGTCGACGGTCATCCCCAGGACGTCCGCGATCGTCCGGTCGCGGTAGAGGATCTCCAGGGTCTTCTCGTTGTACCTCGCCCCGTGGCAGGCGGGGCAGGGGGCGTAGACGCTGGGCAGGAAGAGGAGCTCGACCATGACGAGGCCCTCCCCCTGGCAGGTCTCGCACCGCCCCTGGGCGACGTTGAACGAGAACCGGCCGGCGTCGTAGCGGCGTGCCCTCGCCTCCTTGGTGGAGGCGAACAGCTTGCGGACCGGGTCGAACAGCCCGGTGTACGTGGCCAGGTTGGACCGGGGCGTCCGCCCGATCGGCTTCTGGTCGACCGTGACCAGGCGGCGGATCGCCTCCATCCCGCCGGCGATCCGGCCGCCGAGGGTCTCCACCGCCGCCGGTTCCGGGCCTTCCGCCTCCTCCTCCTCGGGCTCGACGACCCGGCCGAGCGCCTCCGAGACCAGCTCGACGAGGACCTGGCTGACCAGGCTCGACTTGCCCGACCCCGAGATCCCGGTCACGCTCGTGAACACCCCGAGCGGGAACTCGGCGTCGAGGTGGGCCAGATTGTTCCGCGTCACGTCGACCAGCTTGAGCCAGCCCCTCGGCGCCCGAGGGGTCCGGCGTCGGGCCCCCTCCTCGCCGAACAGGTGGCGGCGGGTCTGCGACGCCTCGACCGCTTCGAGGCCCGAGGGCGGCCCGCTGTACAGGATCGAGCCGCCATGCTGCCCAGCGCCCGGGCCGACGTCGACGATCCAGTCGGCCCTGCGGATCACGTCGAGGTCGTGCTCGACGACGAACAGCGAGTTGCCGGCGGCCTTGAGGCGGTCGAGCGCCCGGAGCAGGGCCTCGGTGTCGGCCGGGTGGAGGCCGGCCGAGGGCTCGTCGAGCACGTAGACCACGCCAAACAGGTTCGACCGGACCTGCGTGGCCAGCCTGAGCCGCTGGTGCTCGCCCGGCGAGAGCGTGGGCGTCCCCCGGTCCAGCGTCAGGTAGCCGAGGCCGAGGTCGAGCAGCACCGCGAGCCGGCCGACGAGGTCCTCGGAGATCCGCCGGACGACCATCGCCTTCTCGGGGTTGGCGTCGTGATCCTTCTGGCCGGGCGGCGTCGGGCCGGCGTAGGGCCGGAGGAGGTCGGAGAGCCTGGCCAGCGGGACCCGGGACAGCTCGGTGATGTCCAGGCCGGCGAACTTCACCGAGAGCGCCTCGACCCGGAGCCGCCGGCCGTGGCAGAGCGGGCAATCGCCGCTGAGCAGGTACCGGAGCACCCGCCGCTTCGACAGGGCGCTCTGGGTGTTGGCGAAGGTGTGGAGGACGTGGCGCCTGGCGCTCGAGAACGTCCCCTGGTAGCTCGGCTCGTCCTTCCGCTTCGCCGCCCGCCTCATCTCCTCGGCGCCGAGGCCGGAGTAGACCGGCACGGTCGGCGTCTCGTCGGTGAAGAGGATCCAGTCGCGCTGGTCTTTGGGCAGGTCGCGCCAGGGGACGTCGACGTCGTAGCCGAGCGTCATGAGGATCTCGCGGAGGTTCTGCCCCTGCCAGGCGGTCGGCCAGGCGGCCACGGCCCGCTCGCGGATCGTGAGCGAGTCGTCCGGCACGAGCGACCGCTCGGTCACCTCGTAGACCCGGCCCAAACCGTGGCACTCGGGGCAGGCCCCCTCGGGCGTGTTGGGCGAGAACGACTCGGCGTAGAGCAGGGACTGGCCCGGCGGATAATCGCCGGCCCGGGAGTAGAGCATCCGGAGCAGGTTCGAGAGCGTCGTGACGCTCCCGACCGACGACCGGGTCGAGGGCGACCCCCGCTGCTGCTGGAGCGCCACCGCCGGCGGCAGGCCGTCGATGGCGTCGACCTCGGGCACGCCCAACTGGTGGAACAGCCGCCGGGCATAGGGCGAGACCGACTCCAGGTAGCGCCTCTGGGCCTCGGCGTAGAGCGTCCCGAAGGCCAAGCTCGACTTGCCCGAGCCCGAGACCCCCGTGAACACAACCAGGGCCCCGCGGGGGACGCGGAGGTCGACGTCCTTGAGGTTGTGCTCCCGGGCCCCGCGGACCTCGACGTACCCCTCGAAGTCCCGGGCCGCCCGCCCCTTGGATTGGAGATGATCCGGCCTGTCCATTCGATCGGCTCGCCTTCAAAGGGGAGGACGGACGGTCACTCGGAGGAATCGGTGCCGGACCCGACTCGATCCGTTCCGTCGGGCCGGACACAACTTGCGTCCATTGATGAGGGCAAACGAGGTGCCGAGTCCCGGGCGGTCGAGGATGGTGCGACGGCCGGATGCATCCAACCAGCCTCTTTCGCCGACACCCCGAGCCGGCTAGGATCGGTCCAAACGGATCTGGGCATCCCGATCGCCCGACGGAGGTGGACGATGGGCATGGTGGTCCCGCTGGCCTGGCTCGCGCTGGGGATGACGGTCCCGCTCACCGGGACGGTGGTCGATGGCCAGGGGAGGCCGGTGGCCGGCGCCTCGGTCTGGCTCGCCGACACGATCGCGACCCGGGAAGGGCCCGACGTCCTGGCGGGCGCGGAGACCGACGAGCAAGGCCGGTTCCGGCTCGACCGGGCCGACGACCTGGCGGGGCGGGGGGCGATCTGGTCGCCGACGCTCTGGGCCTACAAGCCGGGTGCCCGGGTCGCCTCCGTCGAGTTCAAGCGGAAGGTGCCCGCGGCCGACGAGCCGGTCAAGCTCGTGCTAGGCCCGCCCGCCTCGACCACCCTCCGCATCCTCAGGGCCGACGGCCAGCCGGCCATGGGGGCTCGCGCCAAGCCGGTCCCTATCAGCCTGAAGGCCCCCAGGCCGCCCGACAAGCTGCTCGACCGACTCGCCGTGACGGCCGACGCCGAGGGCCGGGTGACGCTCGAAGGCTTCGACCCGGCCGAACTCCAGGGGGCCGACGTGGCGGTCGAAGGACAGGTCGACCAGTTCCTGCCGATCGACGCCGACGAGGGGACCGTCACGATCCGAGCGACGGGCCGGCTCAAGGTCCGGGTCGTCGCCGACGACCCGAAGGCGGTCCAGGGCTGGAAGGTCACCGTCACGATCCGCCCGGCCGAGGCCGGCTATCGAGGGCCCTACGCGACCCAGTGGGCCGACGAGGTCACCGGCGCCGACGGGCGGGCCGATTACCCCCCCCTGGTATATGGATCGCTCTTCTGGAACATCGAGCCCCCGGCCGGCTCGGACTACCTCGCGGCGAAGCTGCCCTCTCAGCGCATCGCGGCCGGGGCGACGGCCGAGGTCGAGATCCCGATCCGCCGGGGGGTCCGGGTCGAAGGGATCCTCCTCGAAGAGCCGGGCGGGGCCCCGATCGCCGGGGTCAAGGTCGACGTCGACACGCTCGTCGGGGGTTCTCGGGGCGTCCGCCATGTCAGCACGGACTCCCAGGGGCGTTTCTCCAAGGTCATCCCGCCAGGCCGGGCCCGATTCAGATTCTCCCCCTTCGACATGCCGAAGAACTACTTCCTCTCCCCCGACATCCAGCATTGGGCCGACTTCGAGGTGAGAGAAGGCGAGGCGCGGCATACGTTCGACCCGCCCAGGCTTCGCAAGGCGGCGGTGGTCCGGGGCCGGGTGGTCGACGCGGGCGGCGCGCCGGTCGCGGGGGCCAACGTCTCGTACACCTGGGCGTCTCCCGAATTCGGCCGGAACCCCAACACGAACAGGGCCGACGCCGACGCCCGGGGCGAGTTCGACCTGGGCGGCATCGCGCCGGGGGCCGAGGTCCGCGTCGCCGCGACGCTCGGCCCGGTCGCAGACTCCGAGCCGGTGGTCGTGCCGTCGGCCGGCGAGGGGGGGCCGATCACCCTCCAGCTCCGGACGAGGCCGACGCTGGCCATCGCCGGCCGGGTCCTGGGCGAGGATGGCCGGCCGCTGCCCGACCTGCCGATCCGGGTCAAGCTCCGCGACTCAAGCCGTGGGTTCGGGAGCGAGAGCGATTTCGACTTCGAGGGGGCGAGCGAGGTCCGGACAGGGCCCGACGGCCGGTTCCGGACGCCGGAGCGGCTGCCCGAGGGGCACGACTACAGCGTCGAGGTCCGCCAGGCCGGGTTCGACCCCTCGGCGTCGAGGTGGGCCGTCGCGCCTTCCCGCGAGGTCCCCGACCTCATCGTCCGGAGGTCGGTCGGGCGCGGGGAGCGGGCCGGCCGCGTGGTCGACTCGGCCGGCCGGCCGATCGCCGGGGTCGAGGTCTTCCAGTCGGGCGACGGCCCGAAGCGGAACCGGGGGACGACCGACGCCGACGGCCGGTTCCGGGTCCGCGGAGTCCCCCAGACCCCGGCAATCCTCTTCGCGTCCAAGGACGGCTACCGGTTCCTCGGCCGGAGGGTCGACCCGGGGGATCGTGAGGTCGAGTTCGCGCTCCGCCGCCTCGACGAGCCGCCCTCGGCCCCGCTCCGGCCGGCCGAGGCGGCGGTCCCTCGCGACGAGGAGCGGGCGATCGCCCGGGCCCTGATCGCCGACGCCCGCAGAGAGCCCCTCGACTGGGACTCCCAATGGAGACGGGAGATCCCCAAAATCCTCGCCATGATCGACCCCGACCGGGCCCTGGCGATGGTCGAGGACCAGGTCATCGCGGCCGATGCCGACCTCCTCGCCGCGATCGCCCTCGGCCGATCCGAGGAGGACCCCCGGAAGGTCCTCGAACTGTTCGACTCGATCGACGCGCCCTACCTGATCGCCGAGGCCGGCCTGGCCCTCTCCTCCCGGATCGGGCCGAAGGGCCCGGCCGAGGTCCGGCGCGGGCTCCTGGAGCGCGCCGAGCGGGCGGGCCGACAGGTGGTCGAGGCCGGGCACTCGGCCGGCCTGCTCGCCCGGATTGCCGACCGTTGGTTCGACCTCGGCGATCCGGATCGAGGGGCGAAGCTCGCCCGAGAGGCGCAGGCCCTCGCCGCGAGGCCCCGCGACCAACCCTCGACCGACCCCGGCGACGAGCTGGCTTTGGCCCTCGCCCGGGTCGACCTGCCCTCGGCCTTGAAGCTCGTGGACGGTCGCGACTCGCAGCAATCGGGGAGGCTCGATTACCGGAGGGTGGGCATCGCCGCCCGGATCGGCGGGACGCAACCGGCCGAGGCCCGGCGGCTGATCGGCCAGATCGAGCCGGACTACGCCCGGTCGACGGCCCGGCGCGAGGTGGCCGTCCGGCTGGCGGCGAAGGACCTGGCGGCGGCCCGGTCGTTCGCGGCCGAGGACCGCGACCCGATCTTCCAGGCCCTGCTGCCGGCGATCGCCGCCCAAGGTCGGGCCGACGCCGACCCCGACGGGGCCCGGGCGCTCCTGCTCGAAGCGGTCGAGCGGCTCGCCGCGGCCGAGGTCCGGGACTACGAGCGGTCGCCAGCCCCGGGCGCCTCGCCGGCCGTCGCGCTGGCCAGGCTCCTGCCTTTGGCCTGCCGGCTCGACCCCGACCGGGCCCCCAGCTACTTCTGGCTCGCCCTGTCGCGGCGCTCGCCGCTGTCGGCCCAGCCCGAGCCCAGGACGATCATGCCCTGGCATCGCCAGCACTACGTCGAGCTCGCCGAGCTGGCGAGCCTGGCCGCCCGCTTCGACCGTCGGGCCGCCGAGGTCGTCTTCGCCCCGGTGTCCGCCCGATTGGTCGGGCTCCACGACGATCACTGGGGCCTCGGAAACGAAGGGCCCGCGCTCTTCCGGGCCGCCGGCGCGTACGACGCCCGGGTCGCCCGTCGCCTGCTCGACGCCCTGCCGGCCGACCCCCCCAGGCCGGACCCGAACAGGCCCCATCCCGGCAATCGCCAGACCAGCAAGGCCCAGTCCCGGACCGCGCTGGCCGAGGCACTCGCCCTGCCGCCCGGGCGCCGCCTCCGAAAGCCCTCGGAGTTCGTATCCCGCGACTTCTGGCTCGAAGCAATCGACGACTGACAACCCGGCCCCAGGAGGAGACCCGCCATGCGACCCGCCCGCCGGTCGGCCCGGCTCACGCTCGCCCTCGCCCTGCTGCTCGCCTCGGCCGCCGGGGCAGGCCCGGCGATGGGGGACGAGATGACCTTCCCGACGCCCCCTCGCCAGGGTGAGCCCTGGGCCCCGCCGAGGACGACCTTGCCCCGCTTCCTCGCCTCGGCGACCGCCGCCCTCTGCGAGCAAGGGCTGGCCGACCCGAGGGGCTGCGATTACCGGACCGTCCGGATCGTCGTCGGCGATTCGCAGGAGCTGGCGACGGCCGGATGGGTTCTCCCGGCGCCTCGGGGCGTGACCCCCCGCCACGCGATCGCCTGGAACGGCCTGGTCTACCCGATCATCGGCGGGGATGCCCCGGCCGACCTCGACGGCGACATCCGCCGGCTCGAACAGCTCGCCGAGGTCTTCCGCCAGGCCGGCGGCAGGGGCCTGCCGCTCCGCCTCCACGGCTCCCGGGGCGGCGTGATCGACACCGAGTGGACTTCGGTCCGGCTCGATCTCTACCAACCCATCAAGGTCTGCCTGCTCCTCAGGTCCGGCCGGGTCGACCTCGCCGAGAAGCTCTGGGCCGCGGTCCAGTTCCGGCCCAAGGTGCCCGAGCCGGTCGTCGGGCCCGGGAAGCTGGACCTCCGGTCGTACGGCATCTCCTATCTGACGCTGGCCAGGGAGCTGGTCGGGTACCGCTACGAGCGGGCCGTCTCGGCGCACCTGAGGGGCGACGACCCCCTCGCCCTGCTCGACGCCCGGGCCCTGACCGCGCTGGCGGGGTCGATCGAGGCCCGGTGCGAGGCGATGGGCTTCGATCGGCCCGACCGCCCCGCCAGGACCGGGAGCCCCGCCCCTTCTCTCGACTTCCTCGGCTTCTTGCCCGAACTGCGGGCCGACCAGGAGCGGCGGGCGAAGGAGCGGGCCAACCCCGCTCCTCCGGCCCGGGGCGAGGGCCGGGATGCCCGGATCGCCGGGCTGATCCGCGACCTCGACCAGGTCCACGCGGTCCCCTGGGTCATGCCCGGTCGCGTCTCCCTGGGCACCTCCGTGGCCTTGCAAGGCCTGATCGCCGAGGGTGACGCCGCCGTCGAGCCCCTGCTCTGGGCCCTCCGGTCCGACGATCGCCTGACCCGGACCGGCGACTCGTTCCGCAGTGACACGAGGGGGCGGGCGGTCCAGCCCGTCGCCGAGGCCGCGTATGATGCCCTCCGGGGCATCCTCAAGGCGGACGGCTCCGCCTTGCCGGCCTTCGACCATTCCAAGCAAGTGCGCGAGGGGCGCGGCGCCATGGCCGATCAGGTCGAGGCCTACTGGCGGAAGAACCGGGAGGTCCCGCTCGTCGAGCGGTGGTACCGGACCCTGCTCGACGACAAGGCGGGCGGCCCGGCCTGGCTGGAGGCGGCGGCCAACATCACCGCCGTCGACAACCCCCGGCCGAACCCCGGCGCGGGCCGACCCGGCGCGGCCCCGTCGCCGATCCCTGGCCTCAATAAGCCGAAGCCGCTCAAGGGCGAGTCGCTCCGCAAGGGGCACGAGCCGACGGTCTCGGCCCTGCTCGCTCGGCGGGTCGAGTCGATGCTCAAGGCCCCCGAAGGATACGGCTCGGGAATCTCGGCCTCCTGCCGGATGGCCTCGATGCTGACGGAGTGGGACCCGATCTCCGCCTTGCCCACGCTTCGCGACCTCACCCGGATCTGCCGGGGCCGCTGCGGCCGGCCCGATGTCGGCCGGAGCACGGAGGGCCAGGACCTCGCGGCCTGGATCGCCCGGTTCACGATCGCCCGCGACGACGTCGGCGACGCCGGGGCGAACCACGAGTACGCCGAATGGGTCCGGACGATCTCGCCCGAGTGGCTCGGAGTTCAGATCCTCGAAGTTTTCGGGCCGATCGTCCGTCGACCCGATGACACGTCCCTCGCCGCCGCGGCCGAGTGGCTCTTCGGCGACCCCCGATCCCCATTCATCCCCTTGTTCGGACGGGCGGGCTCGACGCCCGACTTCCGGGCCGCTTCGCTCATCTCGTCGCCGCTGGTGAAGGTCCCCGCATTTCGGGCGATGCTCCTCAATCTGCTGGAGGATCGTTCGCCGGTCGGCTCCGCCGAGGTGGGACAGGATGGCATGGTCCGCGTCCAGCTCGGCACCATGTCGATGGGCCGCTCGGCCGGGGCCGACGACCGCGACCCGCCCCCAGCGGGGGTCAAGGTGCCGATCCGGGCCTGCGACTTCTACGCCTGGGAGCTTTCGACCAACGAAGCAGTACCCCCGTTCCACCCCTGCTGGCCCGAGCCGAGGCGGGACGCCGCCCTGGCGGCCATCGCCGATTACCTGCGGACCCGGGCCGGCCGATAGCCGGCCCGGGTCCCCGTTCGGCGACGATCACCCCCGGGTCATCACGGCCGCGTCCTCTCCGCGGCTCGCCCGGATCGTGGCCCAGCCGCCCAGGATCAGGGCGACGCCGGAGCCGAGGAACGACATGTCCCAGAGCAGGTGATTGCCCGCCTCGACGACATGGTGGACGCCGAGGGCTTCGTGGTCGATCAGCCCCTCGACCAGGTTGAAGAGGCCCCAGCCCAGCGACATCGACCCGACAAGCGTCCCGGTCGAGAGGGGGACGTCCCGCCGCCGCACGGCTCGCCACAAGAGGGCCAGGCCCAGGGCGGTCATGGTCCAGGTCAAGGCGTGGAACAGGCCATCCCAGAACATGTTGATATCGACGTTCACCAGGGCGGTCGCCGGGTCGACCCCGACCTTCGGGTACCTCGCCGAGAGCATGGCGTGGAGCTGGAGGATCTGGTGGAACAGGATGCCGTCCACGAACCCGCCCATGCCGATGCCGAGCGACGTCCCGGCGGCGATCAGCGGCCTGCGGTTGAGCCCTTCGTTCATGGTCGGTCCTCCCCGGTCAGTGTCACGGATGTTTCGCTCTCGCTTTTTCGAGGTTGGGGATTCCCCTCGGTCGTGATCCCCGGCCGGGTCGGGCGGAAATGAATCAAGCCGAGGATGGCCAGGAACACCCCGAAGGGCAGCATCGTGACCAGGAGGTTGTACCCGAAATCGGCGTGGAAGATGCCCGCCCTCACCCGCCGTCCCGTCTCGGATTCGCAGAGCGGGCAGGCCCGGACGCGAGGAGCCCAGGCGAGCAGCATGACGAACGCCGTCACGGGTCGGGAGAGTCCGCGCAACATCGCCGTCGCCCCCTCGGCCTCCCCCCGCCCGTCTCGTCGCCGCACGGTCAGCGCGAGCATTCGGCCGCCCCGGGCTCGGCCCGGTTCCACGGCATCCGGGCCAGGATCATACCCATCCCGCAGGTGTCCGTGACCCCGGCGAACACCAGCCCGGCCCCGACGAAGCCGGCCAGGCCGAGGAAGCCGGGGTGGACGGACGCCCCGAGGGCGGTGCCGAGCACGACGAGCGAACCGGCGGCGATCCGCACCTGCCGCTCCAGGGAGATCACCCCCGCGCCCCGGACGACGGGCAGCCCCGCCTCCTCCCAGGCGAGCGTGCCGCCTTCGACGTTGACGACGTTGGCGAACCCGGCGGCCTGGAACCGCTCGACCGCACGCCGGCCCCGGCTGCCCGAGCGACAGATGGTGTACAAGGGGCGATCGTTGTCGACGTCGCGAGAGCGCATGGTGGCCTCGGGGTCCAGCCCGTCGAGCGGGACGAGCCTGGCGAATTCGGCGTGGACCCGCCGGTACTCGACCGGGGTCCGGACGTCGATCAAGTCGACCGGATCGCCGCGCCTCCGCCGCTCCTCAAGCTCGACCGGCGTGATCGTGGGAACGTACATTTCACCTCCCGACCGGTCGGAATGGGCCTGGCCCGAGATCGGGGCTTCCGGTAGGAGTGCTCGCCTTCCCGCCGCTCGGTGGAGACGTCGGAGGCCCCTCATCGACCCTTTTCGCTCGCCCCGTCGCGGGAACTTTCCACCTTGCGCAGCTCGCGGCTGAGATCCCGGCCGAGCTCGGTCGAGTTGAACTCGGTCGAGCCGTCGAGCTTGACCAGCCAATCCCGGCAGACGTCGTATCGGACCCGGCCGTCGCGGACCCGGAGGTCGAGGACGTGGCCGCCGAGCTTGCGGTCGTCCGAGAGGAAATGCCAGTGATAGCCGGGGACGTTCAGCCCCACGACCCAGGCCGGGGAGCGGACCCCCACGAGCGTGCCGGCGACGTCCTTGTGCGTCCAGACCGACTGGCCCTCGGCGACCTCGGCCAGCGGCTTGTACGGCGGCTCCTGGCGGCGGACACTCCGCACGGTGATCGAGGCGAACCGGCCGTCAACCCGGATGGCGACGAAGTTGTTCTTCTGGGGCAGGGCCGCGACCAGCCGGGCGTCGAGGTCGGCCAGGCCGGCGACCTCCGGGCAGGCGAACTCGCCGTCCGAGTCGAACGGGGTGATCACCACGAACGGGGTGGAGCGGCCGGGGCTGACCTCGGAGACGACGCCGTCGCCGCGGACCTGAAACGCCTTGCCGTCGAGCACGATCAGCTCGCCGTCGAGGTGGTCGAGCGTGCCGAGCCCGAAGTCGCCGTACCGGAGCATCTCGGGGATCGGCATCACGCCGTCATAGCGGCCGACCATCAGGGCGTTGATGACGGACACCTGGGTGATCCGGTCGGTGTCCGGCGCGGGAGCGGTGGCGGGTGTGGCCGCGGGCGTGGCGGCCGGCCCGGATGGCGCGCATGCCGACAGGGACAGCAGGCCGAGGTAGATGGGGATCGAGCACTTGGTCATCATGGGCAGGTTGCCTGGTCAAGCTCGCCGGTGGCCCTGGGGCCATCGGTCGGGAAAGCAGCGAGGTCGAGCCTGGCGGCGGACACCATCCGCGAGGCCCGATGCCCGGAGATCATCAGGGCCATCTGGTCCTGGGCTTCGGGCGGCATCGTGATCGTCTCCGGCGCCACCGACCTCGTTCCACGACCGGCATTCTACCCGCGGTCCGACGGCGGGGACAGGGGGCGGCACGATCGGGGCGAACGCCGATCCCCTCCCGCCAAGCCATCGCAGAGCCCGGCCATGAAGCGGAGCCTTCCCGCTGGCGCATGGGCAAGCGATCTCCCGTCAGCTCCCCGCTCGGGGTGGTTTGCTCGCTCTTTCGATCGACCAGGGCCCTGGCCCGACCTCAACTCCGGTCGTTGGGCGTGGTAATTGCTCGGATCAACTCGCTCGGGAGTCCAGACATGTGAAGGGGCCGCCCAGACAGCCCATCGCGCCGAGAAGCGGCCCTTCAAGCACCTTCGCGGCAGGAGATCGTCATGAGCGGCACCGAGATGCCTTACCGGACCCTCGGCAATACGGGCGAGCGAGTGTCCGCCATCGGGCTCGGCGGATGGCATCTCGCCCTGAAGAATGTCGACAAGAAGCTGGCGATCAACATCGTCCACGCCGCGATCGATCGCGGGATCAATTTCCTGGACAACTCCTGGGACTACAACGACGGCGAGAGCGAAATCCGGATGGGCAAGGCCCTCAAGGATGGGCATCGGGACAAGGTGTTCCTGATGACCAAGGTCGACGGCCGGTCGAAGGCCGAGGCCACTCGCCAGCTCGACGAGTCCCTCAAGCGCCTCAAGACCGACCACATCGACCTGGTCCAGCACCACGAGGTCATCCGCTTCGACGACCCCCACCGGATCTTCGACGAGCAGGGTGCCCAGGCGGCCTTGGTCGACGCGAAGCAGGCCGGCAAGCTCCGCTATATCGGCTTCACCGGCCACAAGGACCCGGAGATCCACCTGCACATGCTCCGGGAGGCCGAGCATCGCGGCTTCCGGTTCGATGCGGTCCAGTTGCCGCTCAACGTCATGGACGCCCATTATCGCAGCTTCGCCCGATCGGTCGTGCCGGAGCTGGTGCGGCAGGGGATCGGCGTGCTCGGCATGAAGAGCCTGGGCAACGGCATCCTGCTCCGATCGGGCACGGTGACGGCGATCGAGTGCCTGCACTACGCCCTGAACCTGCCGACCTCGGTGGTCATCACCGGCATCGACAGCATGGAGGTCCTCGACCAGGCCTTCGAGGCGGCGCGGACCTTCCGCCCGATGGGCGAGGCCGAGGTCGATGCGTTGATGGCGAAGACAGCCGGCGCGGGGTCGCGGGGCGAGTTCGAGCTGTTCAAGACGACGTCGATCTTCGACTCGACCGCCACCAACCCGAAGTGGCTCGGGGAGGAGCCCAAGAAGGTGACGAGCCTCATGCCGGCCTAGGGGGCGAGCGGGCTGAGCGATCATCGTCGATGCGAGTGTCGGGACGATTGGCCGACGCACTCGAACGTCGGCCGAGCCGTCGAGCCGAGCGAGTCGTTCCCCGACGGCGGTGACACGATCCAGGGCTGGGCCCCGCTCTCGTCCGATCGGATCACCCTCCCCGGGCAGGTCGTGACCGTGGTTGCGGATGGGGGGCAGGATCAACTGTCCTCCACCCTTCGATCGGGTCCGGTTGACGTAAAATCAACAAAAAGGCCCGCTTGCGATTTCCCGCGAGTGGGCCCTTGGGTGGAGGCGGCGGGAATTGCTGTCCATTCCTGGGATCTTTTTCGAGCTTCCCAGCCTCGGTTAGCCTCGGATTACGCTTGGTCAAGGGTTAGTCGTCTTGGCCACGCCGCCCTTGAGGTTCACGAACAGCAGGATGGACATCGATGAGGCGCCGGGGACAAGCCATCAGGCCCGGAGCTTCGTGACCGGAAGACGGGGCGAACATCAGAGCCAAGACGCTCTTGACCGCTGGTCCCACCGAGGACGAGCCGACCGCTCCGTCGTGTCGCCTTCATCGAGAAGCAGACAAGACGCTGCACGACACGTCGCTCTTATGTAAGCAAACGAATGGATTTTGTTTCCTGAATTCCCTGCCCCTGGACTCGAAGTCGGCATTCGACCGCTCGTCCACCTTGAGTTCAGTCGGTCCCGGAAGAGGATGCCGAAGATCGTCTCCCGCCAAAAGAGCCCAAGCCCGCCGACCAAGGGCCGGGAAGTGACCTCGCCGAGGGCGGAGAGCCGAAACCAGGGCTCGATCACGGCACGTCCTGGCCGTCATCCCCACGTCGATCCTCCGGGGCAAGGTCGGCGAACCTCGCCGCATCTACCGCCATCCCGGCAGCCCACTTCTCATCCTCGTGGTCGCCTTCGCCGGGTCGAACGACTCGGGGTCGAACTTCCGGCCGATCCACTCCCGCATCTCCTCGTGCTGCTCGTTCTCCGGATCGGCGATGGCTTCGAGGAAGTCCACGTACCCCCAGACGCCGCCCACGTCCTCGGGCGGGCAGGCCCGTGCCCCCTCCACGCAGAGCGGATACCGCTTCCCCGACTCGGCTCCCGGACGCCCCTCGAAGAGGATCTCGTGCAGCCAGCCGTCCCCGAAGTCGTACTCGTACTCGAACCGGGACCGCTGGCCGCCCTCGGGGAAGATATCGCTCAGCCTCGTCGTGGTCGAATCCTTGTACTGGAGTTCGCCGAACGTCTCCTCCAAGAGCCTGGGGTCGCCATGGAGTGTCCCGTCGATCCTGAAGTGGTGCATATGCGAGTTGGTCCAGCCCATCGCCGTCTGGATGTGGTCGTGGAGTTTGTCGAGGGTGCAGTCGCCCACCTGGATGCGCCGCCAGATCGGGGGCTCGGTGTCCATGAGCGTGATCTTGAACTGGTAGACTTCGCCGGTGGCCGTGGCCGTCGAAGACCTTGCTCCCGGTTCCGACTCCCCGACCCAGACCCACTCCGTCTTGATCCCCAGATCGGCCCTGATCTTGTAGTACAACGGGTTGCTGATCTCTCCGGGATGTCCCGCCTTGGCCCACCGCCGATTGACCTGCCGGTAGTCGAGGTCCGGGTTCCTGCCCAGGACTTTGCGGAGGAACTCGGATTTGGTCTCCTTCTTCTCACCCTTCTTCTTCGCCACGAGTCCCTCCCGAGTCATTCTGGTCCCATGAGGTCGTTCATGACCCCCATTGCCGCCACTTCCGCATCACGAGCCACGCCTCGGCGGCGGCGATGTCCCGGCTCTCGCCGGGCCTGATCCGGTAGGCCCCCCAGTGCCCGTCTCGGAAGGCGTGGAGGCAAATCCCGCCGAAGCTCTCCCCCGACAGACTCATGGCCCCGAACCGCACGAGCACTCGGCTCATAGGCAGTCTTCTTTCTCGGGAGGCGATGAACTGGGGCCTCTCGTCAGGAGTTCGCCAGCCAGTAGGCGTAGTCCTCGATCAGCCTGCGGTTCGACTCGCCCTCGATGCCCTCGATCTCGGCCAGGGGGAACTCGACCGGCCCGCCCGGCTCCTTGCCCACGCCGATCAGGCCGTAGTGCTCCTCGACCTCGTACTGGTCGAGGTCATAGAGGCCGGTGACGGTCAGCCGGACGGGTTTGCCGGACGACCGCCTGTGTCCGGGTCGGTAGTGCGCCCGGAACGGCAGGTTCAGGTGGGCGAGCAGGTGGCGGGCGTAGGCGTGCTGATTCTCCTCGTTCACTTCGGGCAGGAGGTCGTCGTGGGTCAGCCCGAAGGCCATGCGGACCCGATCGTCCTGGTCGTCCATCGCCAGGGGGCGGGGGACGATGGCCGTGGGCGGCTCGATGGAGGCGGGCACGCCGTCGTCCGGCTCGAAGTCCTCCTGGCCGAGCCCCATGACCTCGTGGTCCAGCCCGTCGATCTCGCAGCGTTGTTCGTAGATCGGGTGGAGGCTCGCCAGGGTCCGCTCGTCCAGCTGGAAGACGCAGTTGATCTGGCCCTCGTGCTCGACGACCTCGGTGACGGTCCCCGACCAGCCGCCCAGGGGCATGTCGGGGAAGTCCGGGTCGCTCACTCCCGGCTTGACCCGGACCTTGTCCCCGACCTTGAAGCGGGGGACGACCGATCCCTTGTTCGCGTGAGTCATGGTTCAATCCTCGACCGATTCGCCCGCCCGATCGGCGGGGATGTACGGGATCAAGCCCTTCCGGAACGCCTCCTCCTGAATCTCCCTCGGGACGTGGCGGGCATCGACGATCAGGCCGTTGACCTGGATCATCCAGGCCATCGGGTTCCGATCCATCAGGCCGGGCGGCGTCCATTGCGGGTCGAGGGGGCGGATCTCCAGGAGATCCCGGATCGCCCTCGACTTCGCCGACCCGGTGGCCTCCGAGACCCGGAACGCCTCGTCGATTTCGGTCATCTTCATGTGGCGCGGCTGGGAGGGGTCGCCGAGGAAGTTGACCCAGCCGATGACCCGCACGATCCCGCTGGCCCACGACTCCGGCTTGCCTCGGGCCAGCGGGGAGGGTCGCTTGCGGGCCAGGATACCCGCCAGCTTCCGGCACAGGACTCCATACTCGTCGTCGAGATATTCCCGGCAGAAGGCGTCGGTCATCCCGACGATCTCGTCATGCGCCAGGCGTGTCGCCTCCGAGCCCGTGGTCAGGCCGCCCTTCGTCCTGGCTTTCGTCGCCCGTCGCCTCGTCGGGGACTCCGTGCCGGCCCGATGCAGCTCCCCGGCGGGGGGCGGGAGGGTCGTGACGATGCCCTGCCGCTCCTTGGCATCGTCGTAGGACTCCTTGAGCCTCCGTCGAATCCCGCTCCCGAAGCTGATGTTGTAGCCCGCAAGCATCCCGTCGTAGACGATCCGCCCCCTGAACGGCAGGAGGACCGTCCTGCACAGGTGCGGGAGCCGGGGACCGATGAGATCCTCGAAGGTGTCCATGAGGGAGAGGACGCCGTAAGCGACGACCGGCTCCCCGGTGGTCAGGAAGACCGTGTAATTCTTGAGGCAGCGGTAGACATAAAACTCCCCCGCCACTAGATCCTTCCAGGACCGCGCGATCTCCAGTTCGTCGTCCGGTAGGCGGAACGGATTCTCGGACACGAAAGCGTCGATCAGGTCCATGTGCTCCGGGAGGCCGTCACGGAGCTTGACCCGCTCCTCCGTCGGCAGTCTGCCAAACTCCTCGGGCTTGGTGAGGGGTGTCCTGGCGATCCCAAGCCGCTCATTCACGAAGAGCATCAGCGCCGGGTAGAGCTTGTAGAACAGGCGGAGATCGTCGGGATCGAGTCGCATCGTGGTCCTGACGGGTCCGATGACCCTCCGACGGTGTTGGCTCGCCGTCACGTCTCAGCACGACCGGCGAACCGGGCCTTGATCTTCGCCTGCTCGCAGAGCTCGGGAGCGAGCAGGGGTTTCGTTGGCCGCGGTCGGGACATGACGAATCCGTGTCATGGGAATCATCTCCATCGTCGTCTTCGTGAACGACTTCTACCGTCCCTTCGGCGGCACGCCGCCAAACGAGATGAGCCGAGCGGCTCGATAGCCGGACCGGAACGCCAGTTCGCACCGGCGAACCAAAGTCGGCGCCGCATCGGTCACGCCGGACCGCCCCCGAGTCATCTCGGAGCACCAGCCAGGTCACATCCGCCTCGCCGTCGGCGGGCGGGTCGGAGAACCGGACGAGCCCGGTGCCCTGGGGGCACTGGATCGTGTAGAACTTGCCCTGGGCATGGTGCCTGACCCGCATGGCGTCCCCCTCGGACGGAAGAATCCGTCCTGACGAGGATTATCGTCGGGGGAGCGGGACGCCGTAAATTTATACGTCCGTCCTCGTTGGTGTTCCGTCCACATGTCGCAACCATGGTCGAACCCCTCCGATTCCGATCTAGGCGACCGGGTTGGTGTCGGCCACCTGCCGGTAGCTCCGGCCGGTTCGTTCGTGAGGACGGCGAGGCTGTTGCTTGCCATGGGACCAAGAAGGATTGCTTCCCACGCCGGGGATATCCACCAGGATCGGCCCGAGACCAACCCTTACCAATGGCGAGCCCAAGGCGGACAGGCATGGCGCTGGGCACGAGTCGAAAGATGATCGCCGCCATCACCCTGCTCCTCGTCGGTTCGATCGCAACCGACAACATGTGTTGGCCTCGGGACCAGCGGGTCGGGCCGGATTGGTTTCGTGGGTCGATCGTGCTACTCGGCCCGGTGCTACTCCCCTTGGGAACCGTCCTTTCGATGACTCGACCAGCCGGAGGGTCTCGGGCCAGAGGGACCACCAGCCGAGCACGTCGCTCTTGGGGCGGAGGAATCCCGCCCAGTTGTCGTCATCGCTCGTCCCGAGATTCAGCCCGTGTCTCTGCCAGGGATGTGGCTGTTTCAGGAACAGGTCGCCCCACTCGACCCGGCCGAACTCGGCCGCCCCGTGGGCGCAGTTCAGGCACCAGGCAAGGAGCAGCCGCTGGGCCGGGATGGCATGCTTGTAGAGGGTGACCAACTCGGCGAGCGACAACGTCTCGACCGGCATCTCGCCGAGCGAGGGGCGGGCCGAGGGCAGATCTCGGATGCGGAAGTCGAGGGATTCGTTGTCCGTCGGCTTCCGCCAGCCGAATTCCCCGGTTCGGATCGACCCTGGCCGGGAGGCGGAATCGTCGGCCGGCGATCAGGCGGCGGTAGCCCTTGCCGTCGTCGGTGCGGCGGCGGTGGCGGCGGATGATGCGATCGTCGTGGGCGGCCATGGTCGTCTCCCGGACCCCCCGTCACGCGGCCGGTGGATGGGGAAATTGGCCACCGCCCGCGCCCGAATTGGCCACGTGATTGGCCCCGGATCGGTCGCCACAACTTGTTGCTGGACGACCAGTTCGCCACAAGCGCAATGAAAAACCACCTTGCGGCGAACCGCAAGGTGGCTGTTAGTGGAGGCGGCGGGAATTGCACCCGCGTCCCGAGATCCATCGATGAAGGCATCTACGTGCGTAGCTGATCCTTTGATTGTCGGCCTGGGCGCCCCGATCAGCGAGGTCGTCTTTGGCTTATCCCGTCGTTTTTTTTGGTCCAGGCCGCAACGGGCGGTTAGGCCTGGACGATCCCGCATTGTCGTCTTCGGGCGGGGCTAGCGGGAGAAGACCCGCCGCGAAGCCGTTTCTGCTTCTTAGGCAGCCATACGGAGAGAGACAGTGCTCTCGGCAGATAAAATGTAGTCGGCTTTTTACGAGGCCCGCTGACCAACCTCGGCACGCCACCAGACACTTCAGCAATCCGGTCGATCCTAGTTCGCCCCCAGATTGTCAAAGAGACGGTCGAGCTGAGTTCGTCCAGGACGCACCCGCTCGCCATTTCCTCGCATCCACATTATCGATCATGGCGAGGCCGAAGTCAATCCCGGCCGCGGGCGGCCCGGTCGATGTCCCGCTTCGCGTCCTGCTTCTTGAGGGCTTCTCGCTTGTCGTAGAGCTTGCGGCCCTTGGCGACGCAGATCTCGACCTTGGCGATCCCCTGCTTGAAATAGACCTTGAGGGGGACGATCGTCAGGCCGCGCTCGGAGGCCTTGTTGGAGAGCTTGTCGATCTCCTGGCGATGGAGGAGCAACTTGCGAGGCCGCTTGGCCTTGTGATTCATCCGGTTGGCCTGGAGGTATTCCGGGATGTCGCAACCGTAAAGGTAGATCTCGTCGCGGTCGATCGCGGCGTAGGCCTCTTCGAGGCTGGCCTTGCCGTTGCGGAGCGACTTGACCTCGGTGCCGGTCAGGACGATCCCGGCCTCGACGGTCTCCAGCAGGTCGTACTCGAAGCGGGCCCGGCGATTGCGCGCCACGATCTTGATCGACTCGTCCTCGGCCTTCTTGGCCTTCGGCTTGTCCTTGCTTGCTTTCGCCATCGCACGATTGCCCTGGTCGCCGGCTCGGTCGGTCGGGGTCGAACCGGCATTATAGGAGGACGCTGCGCCGGGGAACAATGTTCGCCTTCATCGAATCATCAAGGCCCTTCGATCCCCCGGCAGGTGGCCAGGACCTCGGCGACGATCGCCTCGGGCTTGTCGGATTCGGGCCAGAGCCTGGGCGGGCCGCCGAGCCAGGGCTTCCGGGCGAGATCCTTCGGTCCGGGAAGGATCACGGCGAAGGTCGGGGCGGGGCTTGCCTTGACCGCGTCGCGGAGCCGGGCCGTGACCTCCCGGCTTTGCCAGCCGGCAGGGCCGACATCGATCACCGAGCGGATCAGGTCACTCCTCAGGTCGAAGTCGGCCAGGTGCCAGGAGGGCTCGACCGGATGGGATTCGGGCCGCATGGACCCGAGGAGGTCTAACTTGCGATCGATGGAATGGACTTGGCGGTGGGTCGTCGGCCGATCTTCGACGGGTTCGAGGTCATCCTCTGCCCCTTCGATCGGGATCGCGGGCAGGTCGGCGACGAGGAGGCGGAACACGGCCTCTTTCCGGCGACCCGGAGGACCATCGAGGGCGATCCACCTCGGCCTCCGGTCGAGGTTGGCCAGGAGGTCGCCGATCGACCGCCGGGAGACGACGTCGATTACATACGGGGCGATCTCGGCGAGCGGGGCCAGGACGAACCGGCGCAGGGCGAGACGGGTGTGAGGGACCTTCAAGCGACGGGTGTCGAGGAACTTGGTCCCGAAGATCAGGAGGTCGAGGTCGAGGGTCCGCTCGCCCCAGCGGACGGCCCGGACCCGGCCGAAGCGGGCTTCGATCGCTTGCAGGGCGTCGAGCAGTTCGAAGGGTCCGAGCGTGGTTTCCAGGTGGGCGGCGGCGTTGAGGAACGTCCCCTGGCCGTCGGGCCCTCCGACGGGGGCAGTCTCGTGGTAAGTGCTGACGGCCCGGACGGCCACGCCGGGGGTCTCGGCGAGGGCGGCGAGGGCGGCGTCGAGGGTCGCCGCTCGGTCGCCGAGGTTGCTGCCCAGGCTGATCCAGGCGGGCGTGGCCATTCCGGGCTCGACTAGGGTGGCGAGGGTCAGAGCTTGAGCTTGCCGATCCGCTCGACGGCCTGGAGGAGCCGGGGGGTGTCGACGGTCAGGGTGGCCCGGATGTAGCCGTCGCCGGTCCGGCCGAAGCCGAGGCCGGGGGTGGTGACGACGTCGGCCTCGTCGAGGAGCCGGCCGCAGAGCTCGGTCGAGGTCGTGCCGGCGGGGCAGGGGATCCAGACGTAGAACGTCGCCTCGGGCGTGGGGACGTCCCAGCCGATCGCCCTGAGGGCGGGGACGAAGGCGTCACGACGCTCGCGGTAGAGGGCCCGGATCGGCGGGGTGATGGTGTCGTACTCGTCGAGCGCGGTCTTGGCGGCGAACTGGATCGCGGTGAAGATCCCGGAGTCGGTGTTCGCCTTGACCTGGCCAAGCGCGGCGATCAGGGGGGCGCCGCCGATCGCGAAGCCGACGCGCCAGCCGGTCATGTTGAAGGTCTTCGAGAGGCTGTGGAACTCGACCGCCCGCTCCTTCGCCCCGGGGACCTGGAGGATGCTCGGGGCCGGCTCGCCGTAATACATCTCGTTGTAGGCGGCGTCCTGCGCGATCACCAGGTTGTGCGTTTTAGCCCGCTCGACGACCCGCTCGAAGAAGGGCAAGTCGGCGGTCCCGCCGGTCGGGTTGTTGGGGTAGTTGAGGAACAGCAGCCGGGCCCTGGCGTAGACGTCGGCGGGGATGGCGTCGAGGTCGGGGCGGAACCCGTGGGCGGCCTCCAGGGGCATCGTGTACACGTCGCCCCCGGCAAACATGCTGCTGCTCCGGTAGACCGGGTAGCAGGGATCGGGCACCAGGGCGATGTCGCCGGGGTTGAGCACGGCCAGGGGGAAGTGGGCGATCCCCTCCTTCGAGCCGATCAGGGGGAGGATCTCGGAGTCGGGATCAAGATCCAGGCCGTACCGCTTCTTGCAGAACGCGGCGATGCTCCGGCGCAGCTCGGGGGCCCCCTGATCGAGGGCGTACTGGTGGAAGCTGGGGTTCTCGACGTTCCGCTGGAGGCTCCGGATGATCGAAGGCGGGGTCGGCTTGTCGGGGTCGCCGACTCCGAGGTTGATCACGTCGCGACCTGCCGCAAGCGCCGCCTTCTTCTTCCGATCGATCTCGGCGAACAAGTAGGGGGGGAGCTTCTGGAGCCGTTCGGACTTGACGAATTGCGTGGTCGCCATCGGAGGTCCTGGGTCGTTCTCGTTGAAGTCGGGCGGGGCAGCTTCGATCGACCCATGAACTTACCGAAAACCTGGCCTTGCCGCCAGGAAGATACCGATCCGGAATGAAGGGCTGACCTCCCGCGAGCGGCGGGAGACGCGGGCCCGGGCGGCTGGCGAGGTGTCCGGGCGACGGCCAAGGGCTCGGCGACATCGAGGGTCGGTTCAACCCCCGAATCCCGTCCTGCCGTCGTTTTGAACCGGCGAGCCTCGGGCTTGACGGATCGACCTCCGGCCAAGGAGAGGTAGGTTGTGATGCGTCTGGTCATCGACGGCCGCCGGCTCACGGCGGAGCGGACGGGCGTCGGGCGATACCTGGAGATGCTCCTGCGGGACTGGGCCGTGTCGGGCTCTCCTCTGCCGGAAACCCTGGTGGTCTTGCGCGACCGGGCCGGTTTGACCCGAGTGCCGTATGGGTCGGGCATCCTGGCCGAGGTGGCGGGCGAGGGGTGGCCGGGCCTGATCTGGGAGCGCTGGGCGCTGGGGCGGAAGCTCCGGGCGGGCGATGTGCTGTTCGCCCCGACCAACCTGATCCCGGCGAACTGGCGAGGGAAGTCGGTCCTGGTGATGCACGATACCCTGCTCGAATCCCTGCCCGACGCCTTCCCCTGGCACGTCCGCTGGCGGTTCGCCCGACGGTACCGTCGGGCGGCGCAGCGTGCTGATCGGATCTTGACCCCGTCGGAATCGACCGCCCGCGACGTGGCGGCCCACTACGGGATCGCGCCCGCCCGGATGAGGGTGATCCACCCCGCGGCCGACACCTCCTTCCGGCCGCAAGGGCCGGCCTCGGAGGAGGTGACCGAGGCCCGCGCCCGGGTCGGGCTCGGTACCTCGCCGTTCTTCCTGTTCGTCGGCAAGACGTCGTCGAGGCGGAACGTGCCCGCGATCCTGGAGGCGTTCCGGAGGCACAGCCAGGCCCACCCCGAGCATCGCCTGGTCTTCGTCGGCCCCTCCGAGATCGATCTCGGGCGGTTGGAGGATGACCGCGCGATCCTCAGGCCCGGGCATGTCGCCGAGCCGGTCCTCCGGGGCCTGATGGCGGACGCGATCGCCCTGCTTTATCCGTCGGAGTACGAGGGGTTCGGCCTGCCGATCGTCGAGGCGATGGCGTCGGGCTGCCCGGTCATCACGATCCGCCGAGGGGCGATGCTCGAAGCCGGCGGCGACGCGGCCTGGTTCATCGACCGGGCCGAGCCCGGCGAGCTGGCCCGGGCGATGGAGATCCTGGCGACCAGCGTCAGCGCCAGGGCCTGCCGGATCTCCCGAGGGTTCGCCCAGGCCGACCGGTTCGACCCGTCGCGATTCGCCGACCGGGTCAAGGCCGAGATCCGCGACGTCGCCGGATACCGCCCGGCGCTCCGGGGGCCCAAAGGTCGCTCGGCCTCACGACGCCGCGTCGATCGCCAGCCTTGATCCTCGCTTCCGGGGCAGGGCCCGGGGCCTGGCGGTTGGCGAAGGCCGGTGCGGGCGATCGAGCCGGGACCGCCGGGCCCTCCGCTTCTCCTCGATCATCCCCAGGTAGCGCTGGAGGTGCTCCGACTCCGACCAGACCGCCTGGCGGGCGAGGTAGCCGTCGCAGCCGAGCTCGACCCGGAGGTCGACATCGCCGACGATCCGGTCGATCGCCTGGACCAGCTCGTCGGCCGAGCGGAACGTGAGCCCGCCGCCGCTCTCGGCCACCAGCTCGGGCAAGGCGCCGAGGTCGCGGACGATCACCGGCGTCTTCTCGTGGAACGCTTCCAGGACGACGTAACCGAACGTCTCGTAGACGAGCGAGGGGACGACGACGGCGACCGCGCCCCGGAACAGGGCGGCAACCTGGGCCGAGTCGAGCCGCCCCTCGAACTTCACGTTGGCCATCCCCTCGGCCCGCTTGCGGAGGTCGGCCTCGAACGGGCCGGAGCCGGCGATCCGGAGGTCGACGTGGGGCAGCCGGGCCATCGCGTCGATGGCGTCCTGGAACCCCTTGATCTTCTCAAGTCGCCCGGCGGCGGCCACATAAGGGCGATCGTGGCGGGGCTCCTCGACCTCGGGCAGCCCCGTGTAATCGTCGGGCAGGAAGTAGGGCATGTGGGTCATCGGCGCCCCGACCCCGCGCCGGGTGTGCTCGCGGATGGCCGACCGGCTCGGCCCGAGCAGGGCGTCGAGGTGGCGGAGCGAGCGGTCGAGCAGGGGCGTCCTCCGCCAGAACTGCGGAGGCTTGGCGGCCTGGACGCAGCAGAGGACGCAAGACCGAGATTCGCAGACGCTCTCGCCGAACTTCCATAGCACGTGCAGCGGGCAGACCAGCCAGTGCTCGTGCGTCGTCATCAGCTTGACCGCGCCCGGCGCCGGCAGGGCGAGCAGCCCCGGGCCGCCGATCAGCGACAGGTTGTGATAGTGGACCACGTCGGGCCGGATCGACCGGAACAGGGCCCGGATCGGCTTCGCCTTGAACCCGGGACCGCCGGTCTGGTGAGTGGCCAGCGGCGAGAGCGGGCCGAACCGGCTCGACAGCGGGTGGATGATCACGCCCGGCGGGGCCTCGTACGGCCTCGGCCCCTGGTCCCCCCGGGTCAGCTCGAAGGCGTCGCGGCAGTAGATGACGTGGACCTCGTGTCCATGCCGGGCCAGGGCCCGCGAGAGCCGGTCGACGAACGCCGCGTCGCCGCCGAAGCTGTGCGGGCCGAAGAAGGTCGTGAGCATGGCGAACTTCATGCGGTCCTCCGGAGCGAGGTCGGGGTCGAGGGCCGGCGAGTCGGCCGAAACGAGCGGTGCCGGCCCCGTCGATCGAGCTCCTCGAAGCATTCGAGGAGCGAGCGGGCGGCGGCGGCCCAGGTGAAGCGGCGGGCCCGGTTGAGGGCGAGCCGGGCCAGGCGATCGCGCTCGGCGGGGTTGGCCAGGAGTCCGGCGATGGTCCGGGCGATCGCGGGGACGTCGGTCGGGTCGAAGTAGGCGCCGGCCTCGCCGACGACCTCGGGCAGCGAGCCGGCGGTGCTGCTGAGGATCGGCGTGCCGCAGGCCATCGCCTCGACCGGCGGCAGGCCGAAGCCTTCCATCAGGGAGGGCTGGACCAGGGCGTAGGCCCCCCGATACAGGTGGGCGAGGTCGGCGTCGGGCACGAAGCCGGTGAAGTGGGCCCGGTCGCCCAGGCCGAGGCGGGCGATCGCCTGGCGAAGCTCGGGGACGTGGGTGTGGAAGACGTCGCCGATATCGCCGACGAGGATGAGCCGGGCGGACCCGGCCGAGGCGGCGGCGAAGCCTTCGATCAGCCTCGGCAGGTTCTTGTGCGGGCTCAGTCCGCCGACGTAGAGCAGGTAGCGGGAGCCGGGCTCGACGCCGTACCTCCGCAGCGCCTCGGCCGACTCGGGGCCGGGCTCGGCCGGGAAGAAGGCCGCGTCGGGCCCCTCGCTGACGACCCGGACCCGGCCCGGGGGCAGGCCGAACCAGGCGATCAGGTCGCGCCGGGCGGCCTCGGAGACGGTGGCGATCCGGTCGCTCCAGAGGACCGCCAGGCGCTCCTTGGCCCGCCAGGCGAGCCGGCCTTGCCAGGTGGGGAAGACCCACTCGGGGTGGGCCAGGGCCAGGGTGTCGTGCATCGTCACGACCACCCGGCCGACGTTCCAGACCGGGAAGAAGCTGTAGCTGGCCGGGAAGTACATCACGTCGAGCCCGGCCCGCGACGCCGCCCGGCCCATCGCCAGCATGTCGCCGAGCCGCCGCCGGCCGGTCGCCGAGGCCGCCAGGCTCGGCGCCTCGCGGACGTCGACCGCCACGACCTCGACGCCCGAGGGCACGACGACCTGATCGAGCGACGGGCGGTCGACGAACGCGACCAGCTCGTGGCCCGACCGCGCCTCGGCCAGCGCCCCGACCACCTGCCGCGCGAACCGGCCGAACCCCCGGCGATTCGCCAGGCAACCGCCGTCGATCCCGATCCGCATGGTCCCGATCTCCCCACCTGATTCAAGATTTGTTTCGTCCTCGGATATCATATTACGATGGCTTCGCCGCCATCGCCAGCGTGCTGTGCCCGAAGGGCAGGGGGACGCGGAGGCCGAGCGTCGCCCACCGCTCCATGTCCGCCACCCGCGCCATCCAGCGGTTGACCCGGGGCGGGGGGATGTCGATCCGGAGGCCGCCCCCCGAGGGGTGGGCCCGCCACTCGCGCCCGAGCGGCCCGGCCAGCCCCCGGAGCCGGCCCCTCGCCTCCTGGGCGAGCGCAGGCAAGCCGTTGGCGTAGGACGCCCGGACGACGTCGAGCCCCGAGCCCGAGAGCACGCCGGCCAGTTCGCCCAACCGATAGGCCGAGCCCCCCCGCGACCGACCCGGCCCGAAGCCGGCCGAGTTCGAGCGGACGACCGCCACGCCGCCGGGCCTGAGGACCCGGGCGATCTCGGCGGATGCCCGGCGGTCCCCCCCTTCGGGCAGGTGCTGGAGGACGTCGAAGCAGGTAATCACATCAAACGAAGCAGCGGAGAACGGCAAATCCAGCGCCGACCCCTCGACGACCTCGAAGCCCCGATGGCGGCGGGCCAGGCGCAGGGCGCCCGGGTCGGGTTCGAGGCCGACGACCCGGCCGATCGGGCGGAGGCCGGCGAGCCGGACGAGCGACAGGCCCGCCCCGCAGCCGATGTCCAGGGCCGCCAGGCCGGACCGGCCCGCGACGGCCCGATCGAGCCAGCCCGAGGCCAGCCGCCACATCGACCGGGCCCACCAGTGGCCGGCCTCGACCCGCGCCAGCCGCTCGAAATAGCCCGGCTCGTCGATCGTCATGCCGCCACCCCCGCCGGGCTCGTCCGGACCAGCCAACCCAGGCCCCGCAAGGTCGCCACGTACACGGCCAGGCTCGCCCCGACCGCGACCTCCAGGGGCCACCCTCGGCCCGCCCGGCAGGTCAGGGCGACGCCGAGGCAGCCGGCCAGGACCGCGATGAGGTCGGGGTCTCGACCCGAGGCCAGGCCGAGCCGACCGAGGGCGACCCGGCCGGCGACGACGCCCGCGCCTTCGACCGCGAGCATCGCCAGGGCCACGCCCAAAGGGCCTCGGGCGAGGGCGAGCGCGGGGAGCAGGATCAGGGCCAGGGCCGCCATGCCCGCGATCAGCCGGAGGGCCCAGCCTTCGCGCCGGGCGGCGACGAGCGCGGCCTGCTGGAGGTTGGAAGAGAGCACCAGCGGCAGCCTCGCGGCGATCAGGGCGAGGCAAGGGCCGCCGAGCCGGAAGTCGTCGCCGAAGAGGCGGGGCATCCAGCGGTCGGCCGTCGCCATCAGGCCGACGGTCGCGGGCCAGGTGGCGGCGGCCAGCCCGCGCGAGGCTCGCGCCAGCAGGGACCGGGCTTCGACCGGCCCGGCCGCCCAGGCTTTGGCCAGCCTCGGCCCGAGGGCCGAGGGGACGACCAGGCCGAGGGCCAGGAGCGCGAAGGCCAGGCGACGGGCCGCCGCGTATGGGCCGAGGCCCGAGCCCGCGACCCATCCCAGGGCGATCATGTCGGCCGCATAAAGGCTCACCCGCCCGAACCGGGTCAGGCCGGCGACCGCCGCCCGAGCCGCCAGGGCCGACCAGGCTCGGCGGCGGAATCGGGGTCGGGGCGGGCCGAACTCGCTCGCGTGGAATCCGAGCAGGACCAGGCTCGAAGCGACTTCGGCCCCCGCCGCGCAACCGGCCGCGACGGTCGCGCGGCCCGGGCCGGCGACCAGCCAGGCCGCGCCGAGGGCCAGGCCCAGCGCCCGGACCCCCTGGGCCAGGGCCAGCGGGCCGAACCGGCAGGTCGCCCGGAGCCCGAGGTCGGCCGCCAGCGCGGAGGGGATCAGGACCAGGCCGGCGGCGACCACGACCGGGCCTCGAACCGGGCCGGCCAGGGTCGCCAGCGCCACCACCGACAGGAGCCCGAACGCGGCCGAGGCCAGCCGCAAGCCGAGCAGGAGGTCGGTCCAGGGCCGGATCAACCCCGGCCGCCGTGCCGCCTCGCGCTGGGCGATCGTGTCGAATCCGCCCCGGACCAGGACCAGGCACCAGGCGGCGACCGCCGAGGCATACTCCAGGTCTGCGAACCCTTCCGCACCCAGGCGACGGGCCAGGTGGATCATCACCCCGAACCCGACCGCGCCGGAGAAGACCTCGGCCGCGAGCAGAGGGGCCATCGTCGAGGCCCGAGGGCGCCAAACTTGGGTCGCGGCCCGAGCGCGAGCGGGTGCGGACTCGGCGACGACGCTCATGCCGCCCCCCGACGGGTCGCCCGGAGCTGCCAGAGCGGTCCCACTTCGAGGAGCAGCCGGGCCAGGCCGGGCGTCCGGCGGGCCAGCTCGTATGACCGGATCAGAGGGCCTTGCCAGGCCGGGCGGCCTTCGGCCCAGCCCCGGGGGATGGCCGGTGCCTCGACCCGGATCGGGCCGAACCCGGCGTCGGCGGCCATCCGGCCGGCCTCGCCGGGGGAGAGGCAGGCGGGCGGCCAGGCGTCGCCGCGCCGCCAGCGGACGTAGCCGGGCATCCAGGCTCGGGGTAGGTATCCCAAGGCCCAGAGGCGGACGTGCGGGTCGACCGCCAGGGTCCGGCGGTTGGGCGACCAGAGGATCAGGGCCCCGCCCGGCCGGAGCACCCGGGCCCACTCCCGGATGGCCGAGGCCGGGTCGTCGAGGTGCTCCAGCAGGCTGTCGGCGACGATCGCGTCGACGCTGGCGTCGGGGTATGGCAGGCGGTCGGCGGAGGCCGCGATCAGGGGGGCCGAGAGGCCGAGGTCGTCGAGCCGGCGCCGGGCCACGACGAGCCAGCGCGAGGCGATGTCGACCCCCTCGATCGCCAGGCCCGACCGCCGGGCGGCCGCGAGCAGGCCCCCGGTGCCGCAGCCGACCTCGACGATCCGCCCGCGCCTCGGCAGGAGGCTCGCCAGGGCCGAGCCCCGGGCCTCGGCCCCGAGGATGTGCGCGAGGTAGGCCCGCCTCCGCGCCGGGTCGACGTCCGGCGTCATCGCGTAGTAGGCCTCGGCCAGCGCCTCGAGGTCCGACCCGCAGGCGATCCGATCGAGGCGTTCGGCCTTGGCCCGCTCGCTCACCAGGTCGAGGAACCGGTCCGACCGGAGCCGGAGGTCGGGCAGGCCGCGGACCGGGGGGTACCACTCGCCGCAGCGGAGGCAGTACACCTCGGCCAGCGGGCCTCGGCAGCTCGGGCAGACCAGTTCGGTCGCGGTCGCGGTCGCGAGGGTCGAGACCATCGGGGTTGCCCCTGGGGCCGGGTGAGGGGGACGGTTCAGGCGATCGCCTGCCGGGCCGCGCGGAGGGCCCGGCGGAAGGCCAGGTACGGGTGCCACCGGCCGCTCGCGAGGGCGGCGAGCGCCCGGGGCGAGCGGAGGTAGAAGGCGTCGATCCGGGCGACGTCGGCGGGGTCGTCCCAGGCCGAAGCATACGCCAGCCGGGTCCCGAAGGCGGACTCGTAGACCTCGTAAGCCAGGGCCAGGGCCCGAGGGTTGCTCGCCCCGTAGGGATAGGCCAGGAGCGGGCAGGGCCGGCCGACGACCTGCTCGATCCGGTCGCGCGAGCCGACCAGCTCCTCCCTCAAGGCCGAGGGGCCCATCCGGTCGAGCCGGGCGTGGGCCCGCCCGTGCGAGCCGAAGCGGAAGCCCGAGCCGGCGAGGGCCTCGACCTCGCCCCGGTCGAGCAGTCGGGACCGGGGGATGCCCGGGGGCTGGCCGGGCCAGGCGTTGTCGAGGCCGAGCCGGTCGGCGACGAGGAAGACGGTGGCGGGGATGGCCCGGGCGATCAGGAGGTCGGCCACCCCGAGGATCGAGGCGAGCCCGTCGTCGAAGGCGATCGCGTATCCCCCATCGACCGGCGGGCGGCCCCGGGCGACCCAGTCGCCGAGGTCGATCGGGCGGAGGCCGGCGGAGTCCAGGGCGTCGATCGTGGCGGCGAACCAGGCCGGCGAGGTCGCCGTGATCGCGCCCGAGTCGTCGATCGCGTGGTAGGTCAGGATCGGCAAGGGGCCAGGGCTCATCGGTGCCGCCCCCGGATCTCGCGGCGGCGGGCGGTCGAGGGGAGGTGGACCAGCGGGGGCTTGAGGTGGACCTCGTCGCCGGTCCGGTCCGACTGGTAGACCGCCTGAATCATCTCGGTCACCCGGCAGCCGTCCCAGCCGGTGGCGCCCGGGCGGGGGTGGCCCGAGGCCGGCACGGCGAACGCCTCGAGCTCGGCGACGTGCGACCGCTCGCAGCCGTGGCGGGCCTGGTGGACCCGCTCGGCCACGCGCCCGGCCAGGTAGCGGCGGTCGAGCTTCCGGCCGTCGCCGAGCTTGCCGGTCAGCCGCCAGGGGGCGGTCTCGACCCGGAGGAACCCCTCGGTCCCGCGGACTTCCAGGGTCAGGTAGCCGGCCCGGAGGGTCCAGCTCGCGTGCAGCTCGGCGTAGCTGTTGTCGTGATTCCGGAACAGGCCGAACGCCTCGGACTCGCAGCCGGCGGGCAGGTTCAGGTCCTGCCGGACCATCCCCTTGGCCAGCACGACCTCGCCGAGCAGGCGGCGGATCAGGTCGCAGGCGTGGGGCCCGTTGTCCATCAGGGTCCCGCCGCCGGAGCGGCCGACCTCGGTGTGCCACGACTTGAGGAACTCGGGCGACGCCAGGTGGCCGATCTCGGCCCGGACCGACTCGACCCGGCCGATCGACCACGAGCCGACCAGGGCCAGGGCGTCGCGGATCGGCGGGTAGAACCGGTGGTTCAGCCCGGTGGCCAGCCTCAGCTTCGACTCGTCGGCGAGGATCGCCAGCGACCGGGCCTCGTCGACCCGGACGGCCAGGGGCTTCTCGCAGAGGACGTGCTTGCCCGCCTCCAGCGCGAGCCGGGCGGCCTCGGCGTGGTCGGCGTGGGGCGTGGCGATGACGACGGCGTCGACCCCGCCCGACTCCAGGCCGGACTCGAGGTCGGGCACGGCGACGACCCCATGCCTGGCCGCGACCCGCTCGGCCGAGTCGTGGTCGCGGTCGGTCACGGCCACCAGCCTGAACCCCCGAGCCCGGGTCGCCGCGGCGGCCCGACGGGCGCCGAGGTAGCCGGTCCCCACGACCAGCAGGCCGAGCGGCTTGCCGTTGGTCTCCATGCCCTTTGAGCCTTCCTTTTTCCTAGGATTGGACCCGAGCCCGGGGCCAGGCCCGGGCCACGGGGGATGCCCCTCGATCCTTCGAGGTGGCGACGTCCGAGACGCGGCGATACGACCCTTCCAGCGCCCCCGAGGCCTCGCCGACCGCCCAGGCCGAGGCCAAAGCCGCCAGGGCCGGCAAAGCGGGGAGCCAGGGCCTCGCGGCCATCCCCCGAGCCTGCAAGGCCCGGGCGATTCGCGCGAAGAGCAGCGGAGGGACCAGGGGGGCCGAGGCCGCCCGGAGCAGCCTCCGGCCGAGGCCGAGGCCGGACGACCGCGACCGGCCATACCGCCGGGCATGGGCGAACCGCTGCCGGGCCATCGAGGCCAGGCCGGTCCCCCCTCCGAAGGCGACGACGGCCGACCGGCCCATCGCCAGGCCATGCCCCCGGGCGACGAGGGCCCGCTGGACCTCGACCTCCCAGAACCCATCGGCCCAGCTTGATTCGACTTCGAGCAGCCGGTCGCGGCGATACAGGGCGTTCTCGCCGGGCGGCGAGCCCCGGCCGAGGTCGGGCAGGGGGGGGAAGTAGGCCGAGTAGCGGAGCAGGGCGACGGCCCGATCGGTGGCCGAGAGGCCGAGGGCGGGCTCGATCGGCCCGCCGACGCCCGCCGCCCCGGACTCGCGAAGCGTGGCCAGCAGGGCCGAGAGCCAGCCCGCCGAGGGGGTCATTTGCGAGGTCGAGAAGGCGACGAGGGGCGCCTCGGAGGTGAGGAGCCCGTCGCGCCAGAGTTCGGGGGCGAGCCGGCATTGCCGCGACCGGACCCAGCGGACCGAGGGGTGCGGGGTCGCGGACGGGGCCTCGTCCGGGGACGCGACCACGACCCGGCCGAGCGGCCCGGCTTCGGCGACGAAGCGGTCGAGGCTCGCGGCCAGGCCCTCGTGGGCGTGGGTCGCGGCGACGATCACGTCGATGGGCTCGGTCGGGGGCTCGGTCATTTCCGGGCGGCCTCCGAGGGGTTGGCGATCCGGTCGGGCCGGAGGTGCGGGGCGGGCACGGCGGAGGCCGGTCGCGAGGCGGCGGGCAGCTCGGCCAGGCGGTCCCAGTGGCGCTGGATGGCGTGGTTGGAGTGCGGGACGCAGCGGCGTCGGACGGCGGCGATCGGGTCGCCGACGATGGCGATCGACCCGAGGTCGGCCACGCCGAGGCCGGCGTCGTGGGCGTAGCGGAGGTAGCCGATGCTCATCGGGTTGAAGCCCATGACCGCCGCCGCGACGGCGTCGACCGCGACGGCGTCGGTGCCGGCGACGATCGTGCCCAGGCGGATCGGCGTGCCGTGCCTCGGCCCCTCCCGGTGCATCGCGACGAAGCCGTCGACGACGCTCAGGTGCGGCTTGACCAGGCCGGCCAGGGCGACCAGGTTCCGGTTCATCGCCTCGACCGTCCGGAGGTAGCCGACCTCGGCCGGCTTGAGGTTCCGCCAGGCCTCGGCCCGGTTCTTCCCGGTGACGGCCGCCTGGAGGTTGCGGGCCCGGCCCAGGGCCCGGGTCAGGGCGTTGACGACCGGGCTGTCCCCCTTGAGGAACTCGACGATCGGCCGCTTCCACCCGCGGTAGCCGTTGCCGCCGCCGGCGTGGCCGTGCATCATGATCCGGTCGGACGGATGAACGCTCGAAAGCATGTTCTTGAGCCCGAGCGTCAGCATCGCCGTGACGTGGGTCTTCATCAGGGCGAGCGAGACCCGGCAAGGGGACGAGGCGATCGTCCCCGAGACCCGGGCGACCCGTCTCGAGCCGTCGACCCCGGTCAGTTCCAGGGGGACCCAGTCGGCCTCGTCGCGGTTCAGGTCGAGGTACTCGACCGGCCGGCCGAACGTCTCGCGGCGGAAGCCGAACCGCTCGAAGCCGGCGGAGGCGTCGCTCGCCCCCTCGGCCACGACGACCTTGCGGGCGCCCGAGGCGAGGACCGCGTCGAGCGTGGCCGACAGGGTATCGGCATGGGTCGAGGGGAGCTGGCGCCGGTGGCTGACGAGGTTGGGCTTGATCAGGACTTCGGGGGCGACGACCGCCCGGACGTCGTCGGCGATCAAGGCGAGCGCCTCGGCGACGGCCCCTCGGCGGCGGTCGGATCGGATCACGGCGACGGTGGCGGTTCGTGTCATCGGGTCGGGCTCCGTCGGCGGGCGGCCGGAGGATGAGGGGCCGGACTGCTCCCGGCCTCGGCCGGGTCGAGGCGGCGGCCGGGGGTCGCCCTGGGTTCGGAGGGGCCTCGGGCGATCCCCAGGTGCCAGAGGGCCGAGGCGATCAGCACCGAGGCCCCGCAGCAGCAGTAATAGACGAAGTGGAGCGGGATCGAGGCGACCGCGAAGCCCGGGCCTCGCCGACCGGCGAGGAAGCGGTAGAAGTCGCGGTTCAGGCCGACGATCGCCGCCAGGCTCGCGGGCAGGAGCGCGAGCAGCCAGGGGGACAGGAGCATCCCGGGCACGCCCAGCAGGCCAAGGCCGGTGGCGGCCACGGCGGCCCGCTGGGTCTTGGAGACGTTCAGGTCGGTCTCGACGACCCGGGACCGCCTCATCAGCAGGAGCCAGGGGACCCCCCGGCGGAAGATGTCGGTCCGGATCACGTCGGGCAGCGTCCAGCGCTTCAGGTGGGTGGCCTGGACGTCGCGGGCCAGGAGGATCTGGTGGCCGGCCCGAGTGATCCGGTAGCCGAGCTCGATGTCCTCGATCGCCGGCCGGCGGTAGAGCAGGGGGTCGAAGCCGCCGTGCTCGACGAAGACGTCGCGGCGGATCGCGCCGCAGCCGGTCCAGAAGGTGTGGGCGGGCCGGGCGTCGGCGACGAAGCGGCCGGACTGGTGGACGTAGTGGTGCAGGAGGTTGCGGAACCGGCTGACCAGCCCGGGGGCCGAGGGGTCGTCGTCGTACGAGCCGAAGAGGCCGGCGAGGCCGGGGTCGGCCTCGAACCGGGCCATGGCGCGGGCCAGGGCGTCGGGCTTGAGCGCGACGTCGGCGTCGAGGAAGAAGACGAGCGGGCCGGTCGCGGCCTGGGCCCCGGCGTTCCGCGCGGCGGCCGGTCCGAGCCGGACCGGGCTGCGGATCACCCGGGCCCCGAAGCCTTCGGCGCGATCGGCCGAGCCGTCGCGGGAGCCGTCGTCGACGACGATCAGCTCGTAGTCGGTCCAGGTCGAGTCTCGAAGCCCTCGGAGGCAGCGCTCGAAGTCGGGACCCCCGTCGTGGACGGGGATCACCACCGAGAGCGGCGGCCTCCGGGGCCTCGGGCTCGCCGGACCGGCGGGATAATCATCCATGAACCACCCTCGCCCGTCAAAGCCACGCATGCCGGAGTGCGTACCCGTCCTTGGGTTCGCCCGAGCCTGCGTTTCGACCAGATCCGCGATCGGAGAGACCGGCAAGCCCGGTCGAGGACCGGCCCCTTCGACCTCCCGACGCCCCTGGTCGCGACGTGCGGCGGGACTTTAGCCGGAACCCCCCCGCCCGTCAATGCGGGAAGGACCGCCCGAAGCACCGATCGGTCGTTCGATTGGTGGACATCGAAACACGTAGTGGGTCACTTGCCTCGGCGGTCGCCATAATCTGCGAGCGGTCGCCTCGGCATCGCAGAGACGCAAGCACCCGATCCTCCCAACCGGCGCCTTTCTCGCTGGCGTTGCCGCCGTGCCTGACGCTTGCCGCCCCACACGAACGGCGTCGGCGATCGGTTCCAATGTTCCGTCACCGCCTCGAACCAGCCGATGATCTGCTCCGGGCTGTCCGGCTGCTGACCACCCAACGCCCGACGCTGGAGG
>JAABUQ010001571.1_pt1 | contig 48461 bp, 49 predicted proteins | sample 5560001 | NCBI WGS metagenome assembly JAABUQ01 (sample SAMN10711888, study PRJNA513371) | rock metagenome | isolation source: Antarctica rocks | place: Antarctica: Victoria Land, Finger Mt nord | collected 2015-12-18
GCGCCGCGCGGAGCATTGCCCGTGGCGACCAAAGTCCAACTCGCGTACTCGAGCGATGTCGACCCGGGCGGTCTGCCCAAGGCGCTCGTCGACGAGCTGGAGCTGTTGACCGGCGGCTCGCTCGGGGCGCGCACGAGCTATTTCGCTGAGACGTACCTCATCGACGGCGGCCGTCCCGGAGCCGTGCGCGACGCGTGGGCGGCCTATCACATCGGCTCGTACGCGCGGCCGCGTACGTCGGCGACGGTGACGGCGGGACAGTTCACGCTGCCGCTGCCGCTCGATCCAGAGACGTTTCGGGAAACGCAGGCGCACTATGCGCTATGGGATCAGGTCGCCGGGCGCAATCCGTTCAACTTCTTCGATCCGCACCAGGGCGTGGCGCTCGAACTCGGCAGCGGCGGCGCGACGACGGTGACGCTCGCGGCGCTCGCCGGGCACGATAAGCTTTCCGGCCTGCCCGCGTATGGCACCGACCGCATGGCGTCCGTCCGGCACGCCGTGGGATCCGTCGTGGCAAGCGCGTATCGCTACGACGGCTCGCGACGCTTTGGGGCGGCGATCGATCGCTTCTGGCGGCAAGGCTACGGTCTGGGCCTACGCAGCGCCGCCTTCGAATTCGACGCGGTTTACCAGCACGGCTTCGATACCGATGCCGATGGGGTTGGAACGGCGCTGCGCTCGAGCGGCGGTTTCGTGCAGGCGCGTTACGCGCTGACGCCGCGCGATTTCGCGATCGTTCGTTACGACGGCACGCAAGACGATAGCGGGCTCTACCGCGCGCTCGTCCTCGGCGGCGGCCATCGCTTCGGCCACAACACCCGCTTGACGCTCGAAGACGTCGTCACGCATACGCCCGTCGCGCGTCATACCGTCAACGCCGCGCTCCTGCTCGCCTACTAAAGCTCGCTACGCCGAGACGGCTTCACGGACCGTCTGCGTTACCTTCGGCGGCGCGGGATCGAAACGTTCGTGGCGCCACACGAACGTGCCGAGCCCTTGCGTGGCCGTACGAAGTTCGGTGACGTAACGAATCAGCTCCGCCTGCGGTGCATCCGCGGTAATGCGCGAGAACCCGGCCCGTTCGGCGGGTTCGAACGCGAGCACGTGACCGCGTTTGGCGGTGAGCCCGCCGAGGATCGCGGACGCCGTGTCCTCGGGGACGATCGCTTCGATGCGTGCGATCGGTTCGAGCAGGAGCGGAGCGCATTTCGCGAGCCCATCGCGAATCGCCATGCCGCCCGCGGTTTTAAAGGCTTGTTCGCTCGAATCGACCGCATGATACGCGCCATCGACGAGCGTCACGTGCAGGTCGACGACCGGAAAGTTCGCGATCGGTCCGGACCCGAGCGCCTCGCGGACGCCTTTCTCGACGGCAGCGAAGAACTGCCGCGGCACCACGCCGCCGACGATCTCCGCCGCGAACGTAACGCCGTGACCGCGTTCGCGCGGTTCGATGCGCAGCACGACGTCGGCAAACTGACCGTGGCCGCCCGTCTGATGTTTATAGCGTGCGCGGACGTCGATCGCGTTCGCGATCGTTTCGCGAAACGCGATCGCCGGATCGCCCGCATCGAGTACGAGATGGTATTTGCGCGCGAGTCGCGCGAGTGCGGTCGCGACGTGCACCTCGCCTGCGCCGAGCAATTGTAACTCGCCCGTAAATTCGGCACGTGCGACGCGTAGCGCCGGATCTTCTTCGACGATGCGGGCGAGGGTCTGCGAGAGTTTCGCTTCGTCCAGACGTTCGCGCGGCCGGATAGCGACGGCGTACGACGGCTCGGCGAGCGCCGGCACGAAACGCGGCTCGGCCGCGCGCAGCGCGAGCGTATCGCCCGTCACCACGCCGTCGAGCCGCGCGATCGCGACGATTCCCCCGGACCCGCCGAGGCGAGGGTCTCGTTGCGCTTTCCCTGCAAGCGGTAGAGCCCGGCGGCGCGCACCTTGAGTCCATCACGCGAAACGTCGACGAGCGACGCGTCGGCCGTCAGCGTGCCGTCCCACACGCGCACGACCGAAAGTTTTCCGGAGTGCGGGTGGACGAAGGTCTTGCACACTTGGGCGACCAGGGACGCCGCCGCGTCGCCGCGGGGCGCGGGAAACTGCCGCTCGATCACCGCGAGTAGCGCGCCTGCCGCAACCCCGATATCGGTCAAGCCCGCGCCTGCGAGCACCGGCACGATGCGATCGTCGCAGGTCTCGTCGTGCAAATCTTGGCGAACCTCAGCGAGTGGCGGCTCGATACCGTCGATCAATTCTTCGAAGAGGCGATCGTCGAAGTCACCGAGCGTCTCGAGCAGACGTTGCCGCGCTTCGTCGACCGGCACGGCGAATTCGCGGTCGATCGGAATCTCGCGCGACGTCCCGTTCTCCGCGACGTAGGCGTGCCGTTCGGAGAGTTCGATATAGCCGCGGAACTGCTCCGCTTCGCCGAGCGGCAGATGCTCGGCGACGATGCGCTTGCCGTAGTGCGCGATCAACGCCGCGAGCGTCGCGCCGAAATCCGTCCCGGGCTTATCGAGTTTGTTGATGAAGAAACAATGCGGCATGCGGCGTTCGTCGAGGAACTCGACGAGCCGGCGCGTCTGACGCACGCGCGCGGGATCGGCGTCGATCACGACGATCGCGGCGTCCGCGCCTAAGAGCGCGAGTTTCGTCTCTTCGAAAAAATCGACGAACCCCGGGCAGTCGATCAGCGTGAGATCGATCGCCGCCGTGGACGCATAGGCGAAGCCGACGCACGTCGACTGGCCGCGATCGATGCATTCGGGCTCGTAGTCCGTCGTGGCCGTTCCGTCTTCGACCGTGCCGCGTCGCGGCACCGCGCCGCAGCGTACGAGCAGCGCCTCGACGAGCGTGGTCTTCCCGGCATGATGGGGTCCGACGATAGCGACGTTGCGGCGGCGAGCGAGTTCGGCCATACAACCCTCGGATGCTACATCGAGCTTACAGGACAGCGGGCTTCGTTTCGGATTAGAGCCGCTCCTCGAGCGCCCGAATCGTGGGCCGCGGTCCGGCGGCGACGATCTCGTCGCCGATTTGGAGCACCGTATCGCTCGGCGGCCGGAACGTCATCAGGTTGCTGCGCTTGAGCGCGAGGACCATCGCTTCGCTGCCGGCGCCGACGAACTCCCCGAGCGTTCTGCCGGCCCACGGCGACCGTTCGGGAATCGCGAGATCCTCGAGCAGCAGATCGGTATTGCCCGCTTCGAGAATCGTATCGATGAACTCGACGGCGGTCGGCCGCATCGCGAGGCTGGCCATTCGTTTCCCGCCGATGTAATAGGGCGAGATGATGCGGTTCGCACCCGCAAATTTGAGATTCTCTTGCGAATCGTCGCGATTCGCACGAGCGACGATGAAGAGGTCGGGCCGCAGCACGCGTGCCGAGAGCGTGACGTAAACGTTATCGGCATCCTTGTCGGTGGCGGTCACGAGACCGCGCGCCCGTTCGATGCCGGCTTCGCGCAGCACGTCGGGCGACGTCGCGTTTCCCGAAATGGTAAGGTAGCCCGCGGCCACCGCATCTTCGAGCGACGTTTGATTGACGTCGATCACGACGAACGGGACGTGTTCGGCGACGAACTCGCGAGCGATCTCGCGCCCGACGCGGCCGAAACCGCAGAGAATGAAGTGATCTCTCACGCCGCGCACGCGATTGCGCGTCCGGCGCCGTCCGAATTCCAGTCCAAGTTGTCCCTCGAGCAGAAAGCTTGCGAATGCCAAAAACGTATAGCTCGTCGCGCCGACACCGAGTACGATGACGACGAGCGTCAACCAACGGCCGCCGGCCGAGAGCGGATGCGGTTCGCCGCCGACGGTGGTGATCGTCGTGACCGTCATATACAGCGCGTCGAACCAGGACCAGCCTTCGACCAGCATGTAGGCGAGCACGCTGACGGCGATGACGAGCAGCAATAGGGCGATCGCGACGCGTAAACGCGCCGGAACGACCGAACGAGCGGGCATGTACCGACGTTCCACGCCGGCCGCACGCGCCCCATGCTGCCGCGCAACCGCGAGCGGGCGCCGGTAGTCCGTAACCACGCATGAGCACGATGAACTTTATCCGGCGCGGTTCCGGCAAGCCGTTACTTCTCGTTCACGGCTTGGGCGGCAGCTGGCGATCGTGGAATCCGGTGCTGGAGGCGCTCGCCGCACAGCGCGACGTTATCGCGATCGACCTGCCGGGTTTCGGCGCGACGCCGCCGCTGCCGAGCGCGCCGACGTTTCTGGGTCTGGCGGATGCCGTCGAGGCGTTTCTGCGCGAACACGAGTTCACCGGAATCGACGTCGTGGGCAGTTCCATGGGCGCGCGACTCGTGCTCGAACTCGCGCGACGCAACCTCGTCGGCGCGAGCATCGCACTGGACCCCGGCGGCTTCTGGCGGGGCTGGGAAGAGTCGTTGTTTGCGACGTCGATCGGGGCGTCGATGAAGCTTATTCGCGCGCTGCAGCCGGTTCTGCCGCTGCTAACGGCCAATCCCGTGACGCGCACGGCGCTCTTCGCGCAATTCTCGGCGCGGCCGTGGGCGTTGCCCGCGCAGCTCGCGCTCGACGAGCTACGCACGTTCGCAGCCTCGCCGTCGTTCGACGCCGTCCTGGAAGATCTCGTGACGGGTCCGCGCCAAGCCGGGGCTCCGGCCGGAACGTTACGCGCGCCGCTCGTCATCGGGTGGGGCCGCGCGGATCGCGTTTGCCTGCCGCGCCAAGCCGAGCGCGCCCTCGCCGCATTTCCGGATGCCCGGCTGCACTGGTTCGACGGCAGCGGTCACTTTCCGCAATGGGACGTTCCCGTCGAAAGCGTGCGGCTTATCTTACAAACGACGGTGTGACGCAACGGCAGCCTCGGGAGTACCGTAGCGGGCGTTGCGAGAAATGTCGCGCCAACCACTTCTGAAGGAGGACCCGCTTTTGCGTCAATCGCTTACCCGCGGTCGCTTTGCGGTTGGAGCCGCAGCCACGTTCGCGTCCATCGCGATCATCAAGGCTCCCGCAAAGGCCGCGCAGTTCAATTATAAAATGGCTCACAATCTGCCCGTGAACCATCCGCTGCACGTCCGCAACGTGCAATGTTGGAACGCGGTAAAGAAAGAGTCCAACGGCCGGCTCGACGTGCAGGTTTTCCCGAACAACATTCTGGGCGGCGATACGCAGGTGCTCTCGCAGCTGCGCGTCGGCGGCGTGCAATTTTTCACGCTTTCCGGCGGCATTCTCACGTCGCTGGTTCCCGTCGCTGCGATTCAAGGCGTCGGGTTCGCGTTCAAAGATTCGAAAACGACCTTCGCGGCGATGGACGGCGAGATCGGGACGATCGTACGCAAGGAAACCGACGCGAAAGGTTTGATCGCTTTCGACAAAATTTGGGAGAACGGCTTTCGGCAGATCACCTCGAGCACGCACCCGATCACGAAAGTCGAAGACCTCGAAAACTTTAAAATCCGCACCCCTCCCGGCCGGCTCTGGATCGATCTTTTCAAAACGCTCGGCGCGTCGCCGACGCCGATCAATCTCGCCGAGGCGTATACCGCGCTGCAAACCAAGGTCGTCGACGGTCAAGAGAATCCATATGCGGTAATCGAGACGACGAAGTTTTACGAAGTTCAAAAGTACCTAAGCGTCACCAATCACATGTGGGACGGCTACTGGCTGCTCGGCAATAAGGACGCGTTCAACGCGCTGCCGCCCGACGTTCAAAGCATCGTCAGGCGCAATACGACGAAATACTCGCTCCTGCAGCGCCAAGACGTCGCGTTGCTCAATGGATCGCTCGCCGATAAGCTCGGTCGCCGGGGACTTATTATCAATAAGGCGGACACGTCGGGTTTCCGTAAACGTTTAGAGCCGTTCTACACGAAGTGGAAAGGTGAATTCGGCGACGTCGCCTGGTCGGCGCTCGAAAAATACTCCGGGAAACTGGGGTAGCACCGCATCACACGCACGCGCTCCATCGATACCGCGATCGGCCGGATCACCGAGCCGATCGCGGCGCTTCTCCTCGTCGTCGAAGTCGTCATTCTGCTCAGCGGCGTGGTGTCGCGGTACGCGCTGCACCACGCCCTGGTCTGGACGGACGAACTCGCGACCATCATCATGCTGTGGCTCTCCATGCTCGGCGCCGTTATCGCTTGGCGGCGCAGCGAACACATGCGCCTTACGGCCCTCGCGCGCGCGCTCGGCGGCCGGGCATCGCAATGGTTCGATGCGGTCGTTGCGACGATCGTCGCCGGCTTCTCGCTCGAAATGTTGCCCGCCTCGCAAAAGCTCTTCGTCACCGATTTGATCGACGTGACGCCGGTGCTCAACTTGCCGCGCTCGTGGATCATCGCCGCGATCTTCGTCGGCATGCTGCTCTTACTCGTGCTCTCGATCGTGCGTCTACTCGAACTCGATCGCGGCATCGTCCTGCGCGTGCTGCTGGGCAGCGCCGTCCTCGCCGGGGCGTTCTTCTTCGCGCGACCGTTCTTCGCGACGCTCGGCAATCTCAATCTCGTGATCTTCTTCTTCTTCATCGTGGGCGGCGCGATCGCGGTCGGAACACCGATCGCGTTCGCATTCGGATTCGGCACGCTGACGTATATCTTGTTCGCGACGAACGTGCCGCTCGAAGTCGTCGTCAGCCGCATGGACGAAGGCGCCTCCAACATCGTGCTGCTGGCCATCCCGATGTTTATTTTGCTCGGCTATCTGATCGTCAGCGGCGGCATCGCGCAGCGCCTGGTCGCGGCCCTCGCCGCGCTCGTCGGGCATCTGCGCGGGGGGCTCGGCATCGTGCTCGTGTTCGCGATGTACGTCGTCTCCGGCATCTCCGGCTCGAAGACGGCCGATATGGCGGCCGTCGCGCCGGTGCTCTTTCCGGAAATGCGGCGGCGCGGCTCCGAACCGAACGATCTCGTCGCCATGCTGGCGTCGGCGGGCGCGATGGCGGAAACGATCCCGCCGAGCCTCGTGCTGATCATCATCGGCTCGGTGACCGGCGTATCGATCGGCGCGCTTTTCACGGCCGGGCTGATGCCCGCGCTGCTCGCGGCGGTCTGTCTGCTGATCGTGATTCTCGTGCGCTCGCGCGGAGATAAGGTCGAACTCGCGAAGCGCGCGACAGCCCGCGAGATCGCGACGGCGATGTTCGCCGCAATTCCGGGGTTCGCGCTCCCGTTTCTCATCCGGGCGGCGGTGCTCGGCGGCGTCGCGACGGCGACCGAAGTGTCGACCGTCGGCATCGTCTATTCGATCCTCGTCGGCGCGCTGCTCTATCGCGAATTGAAATGGCGCGATATGTATCCGCTGCTGCGCGAAACGGCCGCGCTCACCGGCGCGATCATGCTCATCATCGCGACGGCGACCGCGATGGGCTGGGCGCTCACGCAGTCGGGATTCGCACAGCAATTGACGGGCGCGCTCGCGCACGCACCGGGCGGGGCGGCGGGATTCATGGGGCTCTCGGTACTGCTTTTCATCGTGCTCGGCTCGGTGCTCGAAGGGATTCCGGCCGTCGTGCTCTTCGGGCCGCTGCTCTTTCCCATCGCGCGAAGTTTCGGCATCGACGACGTACAGTACGCGATGGTCGCGATTCTCGGCATGGGGGTCGGCTTGTTCGCGCCGCCGCTGGGATTCGGATACTACGCGGCGTGCGCGCTCGGACGCGTCTCTCCCGATCACGCGATGGGCCGCATGGTGCCATACCTCTCGTCGATCGTCGTCGCGCTCGTAATCGTCGCGGCGGTTCCGTGGTTCTCGACCGGCTTCTTACATCGGTAAAGCACGGAATCGGTGCGACGGTTCGAGCGCTTCAAAATCGACGCGAGAGCGAAACGGTGACGCGGCGGGGGCAACGCAATAGCTAGGCGGTGAGCGCGGATTCGTCGATGCGTCGCGCGAGCAGCGCGATAGCGGCGATGCCCAGAGCCACGAGGCCGAGCGCGAGGCGCAGTCCGACGGCGTCCGAAACGAAGCCGATGAAGGGCGGTCCGACGAGAAAGCCCGCGTACCCGACGGTCGAGACGCCGGCGAGGCCGACGCCCGCCTCGAGTCCGCGCATGCGGCCGGCGATGCTGAACGTTACGGGGATGACGTTCGCGAGGCCGAGCCCGACGCACGCGAAGCCGGCGAAGCTCGCCCAAACCGCCGGCACGACGAGCGCAACGACGAGCGCGCACGTTGCCACGACGGCGCCGGCGGCGAGCGTCGGCCGGCGGCCCAAGCGCGCCACGATCGCATCCCCAGCGAACCGTCCCAGCGCCATCGCGAAAGAGAACGCGCCGAACGCGGTCGCCGCCGTCGCAACGCTGGTTCCAAGGGACGTATGGACGTAGATTGCGCTCCAATCGGCCATCGCGCCTTCACCGACGAGTCCGAAAAATGCCAGCGCGCCGAGCAGCCCGACGCGAGCGAAGAGCGCACGACGCGGCTTTCGTTGACCGCGCGCCGCCGCGCGTGACCCATCGCTCGCGCGCGAAATCGCGTCGCCGGCGAGGAACGCCACGGCGACGAACAGCACCGTCTCGGAAATCGTCGCGACGATGACGGTGTTGTGCACCGCGCCGCCGCCGGCCGCGAGCAACGCCGCCGTGACGAACGAACCCGCGAGGCCGCCGAGACTAAATACGCCATGAAACGACGACATGATCGGCCGCGCGACCCCGCGTTCGACCACGACCGCCTGCGCGTTCATCGACACGTCCATCGCGCTGTAGGCGGCGCCCAGGACGAACGTCGCGGCGAGCAGCGTTGCGAACGTCGGCGCGACATACGGTAACGCGAGCGTCGGGATGGCGACGAGCGAAGCCGCGATGCAGATACCGCGGCTGCCGCGCCGGGCGATCCAGGCGCCGGCGAGCGGCAGCGAGACGATCGAGGCGACCGCAGCGGACAGCAACGCGATCCCGAGCGCTCCGTCGCCGAGCGCGAGACGGGCTTTGAGCACGGGAAGATGCGCGACCCACGTACCGTAGGTAAAACCGTTAACGAAGAAGAGCGTCGAGACGGCGACGCGCGGGGCGACGCTCACCGCCGCGATGCGATCGGCGTTTCCGGCAGGTACCGTTCGGCGACGTGCGCGCGAAACGCGGCGATCAGCGGCGGAATCGGTTCGCGTTCGGCGATGACGAGACCGATCGTTTTCGTGACGACGGGCTCCACCAGTGCCGCCCGATGCAGATGCCGCAATGGTTCGAGCCAGCGCGAATAGCTTTCCGCCATTACGCACGACCAGTTTCCCGTTTCGAGATAACAGAATTGACTGATCATCGAACTCGCTTCGATGCCCACGGTCGGCGTGATGCCCAGGCTCGCGAAGATGCCGTCGATGATGCGGCGATTCTGCATATCGCGGCGCAACAGGCAGAGCGGGAGCGCGGCCGTCTCGCGCCACTCGATGGTCGAACGTCCCCCGAGCGGCGAATTTGCGGGCGTGACGAGGACGTAACGCTCTTCGTACATCGAATGCACGATCACGTGGCCCAGCGGTTCGTTATCCGTGTACGAGACCGCGGCATCGAGTTCGAACGCGGCGAGCCCACGCAAGAGTTCGGCCGACGTAAGTTCGGCTTGGTCGATGACGACGTGCGGATGTTCCGTCGCGAAGGCGGCGGTCACGGGCGAAACCGCGGCGATCGCGGAGGGGACGATCCCCAGGCGCAAGCGGCCCGCGAGCGCGCCGCGCGACGCGCCGAGTTCCTGGCGCAGGGCCTCGGCATCGCCGAGCATACTGCGCGACCACCGCAGCACGATCTCGCCTTCGGGAGTGAAGCCGCGGAAGCGATTGCCGCGTTCGACGATCGCGACGCCGAGTTCGTCCTCGAGCTGGCGCAGTGCGAGCGAAAGCGTGGGCTGGGCGATATCGCAGCGTTCGGCTGCGCGGGCGAAGTGCTTCTCGGCAGCGAGCGCGACGAGATACTCGAGTTGACGGATCAGCACGAAGAAGTGGATTCGTGAGGCGGGCGTCGCATGCTTCTACCTATGCACGACGGAACGGGCGACCAGGCGGGCGCGTTGCGCAACGAAGCGATCACGCTCGCGTCGCGCATTCGCATCGCCTTACCGTATCGCCGCGCTACCGCAGCCGACCTCGCGGCGGCGGAGGCCGAGCTCCTGCGACTTCGAAACGCGGGTGTCGCCGAGGATGACGACGCGCTCGTCGAACTCACGAACCTGCGCGACACGCTCGCGATTTTGACGATTTAGCTCGCCGGACGCGCTCCCGCCGTTTCGTCATGGGCATGCCCGGCGCCGTGGTCCATCGGATTTCGCCAATTGAGAAAGACGAGCCAGGCGGCGATGCCGCCGAAGACGAGATTTAACCAAAACGTGTAGTCGATGGAAAAATGGACGAGCATCTCTTTGACGTTCGTAAGGGGCCGCGGCACGAGATGTAGCGCGTTAAAGACCAGGTCCATCACGATCGCGCCCAGGGCCATCGTTACGTAGAACACGACGCCGATGTAGACGGCCATCTTGATGCCGTAATATTTACGATAGACGTCGAGCAACGGCAACACGATCAGGTCCGCATAGAGAAACGCAAGAACGCCGCTAAAGCTAATGCCGCCGGACCACAAGATCGCAGCCATCGGCACGTTCCCGATCGAGCACACGAACGTGACGACCGCAATGAGTGGCCCGATGAAACCTCCGCCGACCGTTTGAATCCAGGCCGGCGCAGTGCCGAGAAACAGCGCATGCCAGAGACCGCGCGGGACGAATTCGGCGAGAAAGCCGGCGATCAAAAAGCCGAGGACCAGATCGAACCATAACATCGACCAGTCCATCGCGAAATGCTGCGCCATGATGACGGGAAACTGCGGGTTGCGGACCTTCGCCCACCAGGTCCCTCCCGCGACCGTCATATCGTGGTCCATACCGGGTTCCGCCTGCGTCGCGCGCTCGCGCGCCCGCTCGACGAGCTCCTTCGGATACGTCAAGCGGACGAGCCCGCTCATGATCGCAATCAAGACGATGCCGCCGATCCATTCGGCGAGCGTGAACTGCCACGCCATCAGAAGCCACAGCACGATGCCGAGTTCGATGACGAGATTCGTGGATGCGAACAGGAACGCAAGCGACGGAATCAGCGCCGCCCCTTTGGCGAACATGGAACGCGTGACCGCCGCCGACGCATACGAACACGACGAGCTCGCGGCCCCGAACACCGTCGCGAGCGCGATCTCTTTAGGTCCGTCGCGCCCCAACAGTTCGCGCATGCGTCCGTTCGAAACGAGTGTTTGAATCGCGCCCGAGATTGCGAAGCCGAGCACGAGGCTCCAACCGACATCCCAAAACATGCCGGCCGCGATCGCGAGCGCTTCCCAGACCTTACTCAAGGCGGGCCAATCCGGCGCCTACGGGCGCGTCGCCGCTTGCGCCGGCAAGAGCTTCTGCGCGAAATACGTAAATTCGAGCGCGGTCGTGAACGACTGCTCCTTGATGTTGGCACCGGCCCCGTGGCCCCCTTCGGTGACTTCGTAGAACAGATACGGGTCGCCGAGCGCGGCGAGTTTCGCTGCGAATTTGCGCGCGTGCTGCGGGCCGACGCGGTCGTCTTTCGTCGTGGTCCAGACGAACGGTGCGGGATAGGTGACGCCCGCCTTGAGGTTCGCATACGGCGATATCGACCCGAGGAACGCGCGCTGCTCCGGGATCGCGACGCTGCCGTATTCGCCAACCCACGACGCTCCCGCAGCGATTTTTTCAAAGCGCAGCATATCGAGCAGCGGCACCGCGATATCGACGGCCTGCCAGAGCTCGGGATGTTGCGTGAACTCGACGCCCATCAACAGTCCACCGTTGGAGCCGCCGCGGATTCCCAAGTGACGCGCACTCGTGATCTTGCGCGCCGTCAAGTCTCGCGCGACGGCCGCGAAATCGTCGTAGATGCGCTGCCGATGCGTCGTGAGTCCGGCTTCGTGCCACGCCGGTCCGAATTCGCCGCCGCCGCGAATGTTCGCGAGTACGTATGCGCCGCCGCGCTCGAGCCAGAGCTTACCGAGCGTCGCGCTATACGTCGGCGTTTCCGAGACCGCGAAGCCGCCGTAGGCGTACATGATCGTCGGCGTCGTGCCGTCGAACGCCATCGTCTTGGGTCGCACGACGAAATACGGCACGCGCGTGCCGTCGCTCGAGGTCGCCTCGTGCTGCTCGACGACGTCGCGCGACGCATCGAACTTCGGCGCTAGCGCCTTCACGTTCGCAACGGTGGCGCGGTCGACATCCGCGAGCGCGAGCGTCGACGGCGCGAGAAACCCCGTCACCGCGACGAATGCAGCCGAGCCGTGGAGGTCGGCGCTGACCGGCCCGATCGTGGAGTCGTCGGGAAGATCGAGCCGCTGCTTCGTCCACGAGCCGTCGGCCTTCGCGGCCAGCACGTAGGCGCGGCCCTTGACGTTCTCGAGCGTCGAGATCAGCGCACGGTCGCGCGTCGTGATCACGCCCTCGAGCGTTTCGCGAGCGCCGGGCGCGTAGACGAGCGTCGGCGTCAGATGCGCGGGGTCCGCGAGCGCACGATCTACGTCGACCGCCACGAGCGAACCCGCCGCGAACGTCGTCCCGTTCGCAGGCCACGCTTCTTCGGTTTTCACGAGCATGCGCCCGTGAATCATACCGACCGGCGAAGCTTTGAGCGGAATGCCGAGTTTGCGCGTGCCGTTGGGGGTGACCACGTACGTCTCGTGTTCGAAGAACGAGATACCGCGTTCGACGAGCGCGAGCCGCCGGCCCTCGCCGTCGCGGAGCACGGAGGGACTGACGCTGACGTCGCTCGGAGAGCCGCGGAAGATTTCGACGGCGGCCGCGAGCGGTTTCCCGCGCGCGAGACGCTTTACTACAAAAGGATAGCCCGAGGCCGTCAGTTCGCCCGGCGTCCACGCGCGCGATACGAGCAGCGTGTCGTCATCGAGCCACGCGATGGTTTGTTTCCCGTGCGGCAGCACGAAGCCATCGGAAACGAACTGCTTGGTCGCAAGATCGAACTCGCGCACCGTCGTCGCGTCCTCGCCCCCGTCGGAAAGATCGATCAGGCAGCGGCGTTCGCCGGGCGCTTCGCAATCGGCACCGTGGAACACCCAATTTTTGCCTTCCGCCTTCGCGACCGCGTCGAGATCGAGCACCGTCTCCCACGCGGGCGCCGGCTTCGCGTAATCGTCGAAGCTCGTGCGTCGCCAAATGCCGCGCACGTGTTCGGCGTCTTGCCAAAAATTATAGACGCGTCCGGCGATGATGTGCGGGGTGGGAATGCGATCCTTCGCTTCACCCGCGGCGACCGCATCCGCGTACGCTCCCGCGAAATGGGGATCGTTCTGTAGGACACCGAGCGTCTTCGCGTTCTCCGTCTTCACCCAGGCTTGCGCGCGCGCCGAGTCGACGCTTTCTAGCCAGACGAACGGATCGGCGCTCGCGTCCGCCGGCTGCGCGAGGGTGGCGGCGCCGGCCGTCCCGCCGAGCGCGACGCTCGTCGCGAGCGCCAGAAACGCTGCACGATAACGACCGAGCGACCGGGACACGAGCGACGTACGAGCTTCGAACACGGAGCCTCCTTAGCGGTAGGCCAGCGTTCTTCTGCGACGGACGGAACTTCGCCCGGTGCGCGCGACGCGCTAGAAGAGCGAGAGCGGCTCGAGCACGTCGACGGGAACGCGCTCGCCGGATTCGAGATAGCCGGAGCCCGGTTCGGCGACGACCAACGCATTCGCATCGGCGGAGGTGCGTACGAGCGAGGAGCATTGATTCTCGAGCGGATACACGACGAAGCCCGCTTCGCCGAGCTCTACCTTCGCGAACATTAGGAAATGACGACGGTCTTTGCGATGCAGGCGGCCGCGCAATGTCGCCTGGATCGACGGCGGAAACGGACGCTCGTGGCCGGCGAGGGCGCGCACGACGCCGCGCACGAGCGACACATACGCAACGTACGCCGCCGCCGGATTGCCGGGCAAGACCGCCACGAGGCGACCGCGGCACGAAGCGAAGCCGGTCGGCTTCGCCGGACGTACGGCGATCGAGTCGAAGGCGAAATCTGCCTCGAGCGAACGCAGCGTCCTCTTGACGAGATCGCGCTCGCCCGTCGATGCGCCGCCCGTCGTGATGACGAGATCCGCGAGGGCGAGCGCGCGTTCGAGCGTCTCGCGCAGCGGCGGTTCGGCATCGCGCGCATGTTCGATGAAGACGACGTCGGCGCCATCGCGTCGCGCGCTCGCCGCAAGCATCGTCGCGTTGCTGTTGCGAATCTGACCGCGTTTGGGAACGACGTCGATGCCGACGAGTTCGTTACCGGTGGAGACGATGGCGAGCCGCGGCCGGCGCAGCACCGCGATCGCGCCGTGACCCGCCGCTGCAAGTAAAGCCGCCCGGCCCGGCGTAACGACGTCGCCCGCGCGAAGCAGCACCTCGCCGCGCTTGGCGTCATCGCCGGCTTCGAAAACATGATCCAGCCGCGCGAGCGGTTCGTGCAGCGCGATCGTGTCACCGTCGCGCCGGACATCTTCAAACGGTACGACGGCATCGGCGCCATCGGGTAACATACCGCCGGTTGTAATCGCCATTGCGGTTTCCGGATCGAGCGGCGGCGGGACGTCTCCGGCGAAGGTCGCCTGGGTGACGCGCATGAGAAGCGGCGCCGCTTGGGACGCAGCGCGCGTGTCGCCCGCGCGCAACGCATAGCCATCCATGGCCGAGCGCGCGAACGGCACGATGTCGTCGGTCGCTCGCAGCGTTTCGGCGCAGACACGACCGCCCGCATCGAGCAACGGGACGCGCTCCGCCGGTAACGCCGGCGTCCGCGCGAGCATGGCGCGGCGTGCGTCGGGAAACGAAATGCGCTGCTGCGTGTCGGGGCTAAAGCGCGCGGGCACGATCACGACGGTTCCGCCCCGAAACGCTCGGGATGCGCGTAGACGTTGGCGCTTCCGCCGCGCACGAGCGCCGCAAGGCCGATGCCCGACGCCTCGGCCATCCGGACTGCGAGGCCCGTCGGTCGGGAGATCGCGGCGAGCGCCACGATACCGGCAACGGCGCATTTTTGGACCAGTTCGTAGCTCGCGCGGCTCGTGACGAGCGCGAAGCCGTCGCGCGGGTCGAGCTCTGCTGCGACCATCGCACCGATCAGCTTATCGAGCGCGTTATGGCGCCCGACATCCTCGCGGGCGAGCGCGATGCTGCCATCCGCCGACGCCCAGGCCGCGGCGTGCACGGCACCCGTGCCCTCGTTATAGAGCTGCCACGCGGGCAGCTCCGCCGCGGCGCGAAACAGCGCGGCGGGCCGGAGACGCTGCGACGCAGCGACCGTGCGTCCGGCGCGTAAGGCGTCGTCGATCGTCGTCACGCCGCAGAGGCCGCAGCCCGTGCGGCCGACGAGCGCGCGACCGCGATCGGCGAGTGCGGCCGCGCGCTCGTCCGGAATCGCGATCGCGACTTCGATACCTTGGCTGTACTTCACGGCGTGGATCGCGCCGACTTCGCTGCGGTCGGCGACGATCTCTTCGGTCAGCGTGAAGCCGCGTGCAAAATCTTCGATATCCGCGGGCGTACACATCATCACGACGTGCGGCCGGCCGTTATACGCAAGCGCCACGGGGACTTCTTCAGCGACGGTCGCGTCGCCGCCAGCGAGCGTCGTCTCTTCGATTCGCACGAACGTGCGGCGCTCGACCGGTTTCGCATACCCGAGCCCGAACAGCGGATGCTGCGGATCGAGCGTTTCCCGCTGGGCGCTACGCGAGCGCGCCGTCGCTTTTCGCCTTTGTGTTGCCCACGAATTTCCAACCGAAGCGGCCCTTGATACAGAGATTTCCGCGCGTGACCGTCTGATCGAACGGCGAGGTCACTTTCACGATCTCGTTCTCTTGGACGTGCAGCGTGAGCGTGCAGCCGACGCCGCAATACGGGCAGATCGTATCGGTCGCTTTCTGCTTGCTCTCGTCCCACGTTCCGTCTTGGCGCATGTCGTACTCGCTCTTGAACATCAGCGCACCCGTGGGACAGACCGCGATGCAATTGCCGCAATACACGCACGCCGAATCGGGAAGCTCGACCGCGAACTCTGTCGATATGCGGGCCGCGAAACCGCGCCCGGCGACGGCGATCGCGAACGTATTTTGGAAATCCGTGCCGCACGCTTCGACGCACTTATAGCACAAGATGCACTTTTCGTAGCTGCGCACGTAGAGGCTGTTATCGATTTTGACCGGCTGCGCGACCGTTTCGCGATAGTCGGCGCTGGGCGCGTCGTGGTGACCCGTGTGCACGTTATCGCGCGCCCCGGCCGCGGCCGGCGGCGCCGGCGGACCGTAGCGCTCGATATCGGTCTTGTACTCGGCGCGCCACTCGGGGACGTCGGGCGTGGTACTCAAGTCGGTCGACGAATCGAGGAACTCCAAGACCATCTTGCGGCTGTGCCGGACGCGGTCGGAATCGGTTTTGACGACCATGCCCGGCTCGATCGTGCGATTGCACGACGGCACGAGCACGCGCGAACCGCCGACTTCGACGACGCAAATACGGCAGACGTTGACCGGATGGAGCGTATCGAGGAAGCAGAGGGTCGGAATGTTCTTGGCGTTGGCCTTGCAGACGTCCAAGATCGTCGAACCTTCGGGCGCGGTCACGGTGACGCCGTCGATTTCGAGCTCGATCTGACGCGGCGGGGCTTGCGGGGGAAGCAGCGTGATCACGTGATGAGTTCCAATCGGTGAATGGCCGATTCGATCGCGCTGTATGCCGTCTGCCCGAGGCCGCAGATCGAAGCATCTTTCATGACCAAACCGATTTCGTCGAGCAGTGAGATTTCGTTGCCGACCGAACCGCGCGGTTTGCCCGCGGCGATGCGCGCCAGCGCTTCTTCTTGGCGCACCGTGCCGACGCGGCACGGAACGCATTGGCCGCAGGATTCGTCGCGGAAGAATGCCGCGATGCGCTGGAGGATCGGCAGCATCTCGACGCTATCGTCGAGCACCAATATTACGCCGGAGCCGAGCGTCGCCTGCGACGCGCGGACGCCTTCGAAGGTGAGCGGCATATCGAGATCTTCGGGACCCACGAACAGGCCCGCCGCACCACCGAGCAAGATCGAGCCGAGCTTCTTGCCGTCCCGCATGCCGCCGGCCAACTCGAGCAAATCGCGCAGCGTCTTCCCGAACGGCACTTCGTACACGCCCGGCTTCTCGACGCATCCCGAAAGACAGAACAATTTCGGGCCGGTCGATGCTTCGGTTCCGATCCGTGCGAACGCCGGTCCGCCTTCGGTCACGATCTGCAGCACGTTGACGAGCGTCTCGACGTTATTGATCAGCGTCGGTTTATGGAAGACTCCCGACTGCACGGGAAACGGCGGCTTGTTGCGCGGTTCGCCGCGGAAGCCTTCGATCGAATTAAAGATAGCGGTTTCCTCACCGCAAATATATGCACCGCCGCCTTTACGAATCTCGAGATCGAAATTGAAGCCCGAACCGAGGATATCGTTGCCGAGCAGCCCCCGCGCGCGAGCGCGTACGATCGCATTGGTCAGCCGTTCGTTTGCGAGCGGATACTCTCCGCGCAAATAGATGAAGCCGAATTCGCAGCCCGTCGCGTACGCGGCGATCGTCAGCGACTCCACGAGCGCGAACGGATCGCCCTCCATGAGCGCCCGATCTTTGAACGTGCCGGGTTCGGACTCATCGGCGTTGCAGATGATGTAGTGCGGACGTACGGTTTGCTTTGCGACGGCATCCCATTTGCGGCCGGTCGGAAAGGCGGCGCCGCCGCGCCCCATCAGCTTCGCGTCGGTCACCTCGCGTACGACGGCCTCGGGGCCGATTTCGATCGCCCGCCGTAACGCCTGATAGCCGCCGTGCGAGCGATAATCGTCCAGACTCGTCGCATCGACCACGTCGACGCGCCGCAGCAATTGCAGCGACGGATCGCCGGCTTGCGGTATCGGCGGCCGCGCGACGCGCGCGATATCGAGCGCGCCGCCGAGCGCGGCGCGCACCGTCTCCATCGTTACGTCACCAAAGAGATGTTCGACCGGCGTGACGCCGGCGACTTGCAAGAACGCGGCGGGCGCGCGATCGCAGAGACCTAGACACGGCGAGCGCAGCCAAACGGCATCGGTATCGTGTACCTCGACGTGCGTTCCGGCGGGGCCGTGATGGGCGGCCGGTCCCACGGTGCGTTCGAGTTCGTCGATGAGCGCTTGCGAACCGCGCGGCATGCAGGCGACGTCTTCGCAGACGTGCAGCACGCGTTTCGCGCGCGGTTCGACGGCGAGCAGCGCGTAGAACGTGGCCACGCCGTAGGCGTCGGCGGGCGGCACGTCGAGCGTCTTACAGATGTGATTGAACGCGCCTTCGCTGATCCAGCCGACGCGCTCTTGCGCCGCCTGTAAGGCCGGCAGCAAGAGGTGGCGTTTGCGATGGATGCCGGTGGTGCCGTGCTGGTGCAGCGGCGCGAGCGCCGCGTCGATCGCGTCGCGTTCCTCGGCGGTCGGGTCTTCGCCGAGTAGTTTGAGATCGGGCATACGGCCTTTCTTCTAGTCCCCGACCGCCGCGCTCTCGCGCGGAATCGGTGCCGCTTCGGCCGCGTTGACCTCGTGACCGATCGCGAGCGGTTCCAGCTTGACCGCACAGGCTTTGAATTCCGCCGTCCCGGCGCGCACGTCGGTCGCGTTGATCGTAAGCCGGTTGACGCTGTACTCGTCGCCGAAGTGAAACGTCATAAAGACGATGCCCGCTTTGAGCGTCGGGTCGATGTGAACCGGCGCGACGATCGAGCCGCGGCGCGAGCTGATGCGTAGAACCTGGTTTTCGACGACGCCGATCCGCGCCGCATCGGTGGGGAACATGTCGATCGACTCCGTGCGCCGCAGCGGCGAATCGAAGCCGCTGGTCTGGACGCCCGTGTTGTAGTCGCTGAGGCGCCGCCCGGTCGTGAGGGTGAACGGATACTCCGCATCGGGACGTTCGACCGGCAGCTCGTGCGCGACGACGCTAAAGGGTGCCAGCATGCCGCCAACCGGCTCGTCCCAGAGGCGCGCATGGCAATACATCGTGCCGGGATGCTCGAGGTCCGGACACGGCCATTGGATGCCGTTCATCGCTGCGAGCCGCTCGTAGCTCATGCCGCCGAACATGTCGCCGCCGAGCGCGCGCACTTCGTTCCAAACGTCTTCGGCGGTCGGGTGACCCCAATCGGTGCCTAACCGTTTGGCGATTTCTGCGAGCGCCCAAAGTTCTTCACGCGCCTCGCCCGGGGGCTCGAGCGCCTTGCGAACACGCTGGACGCGCCGTTCGCTGTTGGTGACGGTACCGTCGGATTCGCACCACCCGGCGGCAGACGGCAGCACCACGTCGGCGAGCTGCGCGGTCTCGGTCAGAAAGATATCGAACACGACGAGGTGATCGAGACCCTTGAGTGCGTGTTCGGTGTGGTTTTGATCGGCGTCCGACTGAACGGGGTTTTCGCCGATGACGAAGACGCTCTTGAGCACGCCGCGATCCATCGCATCGAACATCTGCGTGAGCGTGTAGCCGTATTCGTTCTTTTGCGGCACGCCGTAGGCGTCGCTGAACTTCTTACACACCGCCGGGTCTAAAATATCTTGGAAGCCGACGAAGCGGTTCGGGATCGCACCCATGTCGCCGCCGCCCTGCACGTTGTTTTGACCGCGCAGCGGATTGACGCCCGAGCCGTACTTGCCGATGTGGCCGCAAAGCAGCGAAAGGTTGATGAGCGCGAGAACGTTGTCGACGGCGTTGTGATGTTCGGTGATGCCGAGCGTCCAGCAGATCATCGCTCGGTCGGCGCGGGCGTACAGGTGCGCGACTTCTTTGATGGTCGCGGCCGGAATGCCGGTCTCGTTTTCCGTGTATTCGAGCGTAAACGGTTCGACCGACGCTGCGTATGCCTCGAAGTTGGTGGTCGCGCGTTTGATGAAGCCGTCGTTGGAGAGGCCCGCATGGATGATTTCCCGGGCGATCGCATTGGCGAGCGCGATATCGGTGCCGATGTTGATCGGCATCCACGTGTCGGCCCACTGTGCGGACGCGGTGCGTCGCGGATCAACACTGATCAGCTTCGCGCCGTTATGAACGCCTTTGAGCACGTGATGGAAGAAAATCGGATGCGTTTCGCGCGCATTGGAACCCCACAGGAAGATGACATCCGTATGCTCGGCTTCGAGGTACGAATTCGTACCGCCGCCGGCACCAAAAACCGTCGCCAGACCGACGACGCTCGGAGCATGTCAAGTTCGGTTGCAACTATCGATATTGTGGGTGCGAAAGACCGTGCGCGCCAGCTTCTGAGCGAGATAGTTGGTTTCGTTGGTCGTGCGCGAGCAACTGAAAATTCCTAGCGCGTCGCCGCCATGGGCATCCATCGTGCGCCGAAAGCCGTCGGCCGCAGCATCGAGCGCTTCGTCCCAGCTGGCGGGCTCGAGCTTGCCATCTTTACGTACCAGCGGTTGGGTCAGGCGTTCGTATTTTGCCATCGAAATCTCCTCGGGTGCTGCGTCGTTCTTCAGCAATCGTTTGATGCATCGTAGAGGGCGGCGGTCATGCGAGCAAGGGTGGCCGTGTTATGGTGCGATTGGCGGTTTCAATCGTGCGCGCACTTCGAACGATGCCTTCGCGAGCGCGTGCGATTCGGCATGTTTTGCGTGCGCGTGTCCGCGTCCGGTCAGCTATCGATCGCCTGCCTTGCCACTACGCCGAGCACGAAGCCGCCTTGCATCGTATCGAGATTTTCGGGTAGGTAGCGGTTATCTTCGCGCGGCACCGATGCGGGCCGTCACTCCACTCCCGAAAAGGAAGAGATCTTTGCAAGCGATTTCACGTAACCGCTTTGCGCTCGCCGCGGTTTTTACGCTCGCCTTGGTGGCGAGCTTCGCCCGGCCGTCGAGTGCGTTTCTCGATAAGACCCGCTTCGCCGCCCACCTCGGCGTCGCGTACTTCTGCTTCCATCACTGGGTCCTCGGGCCGGTTCAGCAGGGCCAGTTTGCGAGCGGCGCGCCGCATCGTACGGCGTCGATCGTCAAAGGCGGCGCCGCCCTCCTGTTCGCCGTGCACGAAGTGCGGGTTTCGGAAAAGATCGCTCGCAAGAGCAAGAGCCCGCTGCTCCATAAACTCGACGGCAAACTCGTCGGCCTCGCCGCCACGTTCCTCGCCGTCGGCACGAGCCTTAAAGGCGGGCACTTCTCGCCGGACGACATCAAGGGGTTGAGTACCACGACCGACTCTGTAAGCTCGGATGCGGCGGCCGCCGGCCAACCGATCAAGGACGTTCCGATTCCCGATATCGGCACCGCACCGGCCAACGATTCGGATTCGGAAAAATAACCTCGTAGGGCACGTTCCGCCCGCTAGGCGAAACGAGTCGCCGTGATCGTGCGGCTCGATTCCTTTACGCTCCCCCCTGGCCTGCGACACGCTTGCCATCGCGATCGTGCTGGGCTGCGCGGTTTCGCGCCATGGCGACCGGCGCTCGTTTTCGCGGCCTTCGAGATGGCGATGCCCGTGGTCGGGATCGTCGCCGGCCGCTTCGCCGGGGCGCGCTTCGCGTCCGTGGCGCAAGTCACCGGCGGCCTCGTGTTGCTCGCCGTCGCGGTTCACGCGCTACGCGAGGCCTTTGAGGACGACGACGAAACGGCGGCGCTCGGCTTCGAAAGCGTGCGTGCGGCGTGCGCGGCCGGCCTTGCGATTTCGACCGACGAGCTCGCGGTCGGCTTCCCGATCGGCGCGGTCGGCGTTCCGGTCGCTCCGCTGCCGGCCACGATCGGAGCGCAAACGCTGCTAGTTACCCTCGGCGGCATCGCGCTCGGGCGACGCGTCGGCGAAGCCTTCGGCCGGCGCGCGGCGCGCGGCGCGGGCGTCGCAGCGGGCGTCGTTTTCGGCGCGGTCGGCGTGTCGCTGCTCGTCGAGGCCCTCCGGCGCTAAGGCCGGTCCTTCACGGCCCGTACGTCGCTGCCCGCCTTCGGCGTTGCGAGCAGACGCGAGGCTGCGACGGGTACCTGCCCCCAGCGCGAGAGATAGCGCGCGCACCACTTCGCAAAACGTCGCCGGTCCGTCGGATCGAGAACCGCAATCATGCCGAGGATGCAGGCAAGTTCGCCCGAGATCGGCGGCTTCGAATCGTGCATTGCGCCGATTAGGTCCGCGACACGACGCCGCTCGTCGTCGCCGAGGCGGAGTAACGCATCGCGCAGAGCGACGAACGCGGGCGAGTGCGAAGCCATCGAACGTATGTTCGATAGCCTGGCACCTCGACCTATCGCCGCGGAGCCACGTCGTTCGCTACCAGAGGGCTCCATCGCCGATCGTAATGTAGAGGATCGGCCCGATGCCCCATAACACGCCGACGAGCGACCAAACGGCTTTCTTACCGCCGTCGAGATCGCTGCGGCCGAGGATGTTGAGGATCATGAGGACGAGCGCGATCGGATGCAAGACGATCGCAACGAGAATCTGAAATACCATCTTCATGCTTCGAGCGTTGTACGCACGCGACGTTACCGCCTTCGGCTGGGTACGCTCGGTACAACACCCTTTTTGGAGAGTTGCGTATGAGCTTGAAACAATCGGCCGCGCGCGTCGTCAACGGCGCGAAAGATGCGATAGAACACCTACACCGGTCGGGCGAAGAAGACGAGCGTGGGGACGCCGCGCCCGATGCGCTCGCACTCCTTAAGGAAGACCACGAGCGCGTGAGCGCGTTATTCAAGACGGTGCTTTCCGGCGACGCCGGCTCGATGGCGAAAGCGCGCTCCACGATCGAGCGCATCGTGTCCGAACTAGAAGCGCACGCGAAGATGGAAGAAACGCTCTTCTATCCGGCCTTACGCGCCCGCACCAAAGCGACGGGCGAGGATCGCCAAACGGTGCTCGAAGCCGTGGAAGAGCACGGTTCGATAAAGGACTTGCTCAAGAAAATCAAACGCTCGACGGGCCGCGATGAAACGCTTAAAGCGAAGGTGCAAGTGCTCAGCGAACTCGTCGAGCATCACGTGCATGAGGAAGAGCACGAAATGTTCGGGGAAGCGCGCCGTCTCCTCGGCGAAAAACGTCTCGCCGAACTCGGCGTCGCGATGGCGAAATTCAAAACGAAAGCCCGCCGGTCGATCCGGACGGGGCCGGCGGGAAAAGCGAAACCGAAAGCTCGAGCCGGTCGTTAAGGCCGCCGGTTTCGCGCACGCGGAAACGCCCTCAGATGGTGAGGGCGTTTCCATACGGTGCACCGCGAAGGACTCGAACCTTCAACCAATTGATTAAGAGTCAACTGCTCTACCATTGAGCTAGCGGTGCACGCGAACGCGTGAGAGTTCGGTTTCTCGCACCCCGCTCCTCTGCGTCGCCCATGCCGTCGCGTGTCCCGATCGCGAACGGAAACGTGGTGCGCCCTCTGGGACTCGAACCCAGAACCAACGGATTAAAAGTCCGATGCTCTACCGATTGAGCTAAAGGCGCGTGCTCCGGCCGACTTATATTATCGCCTCCGTTACGATTTCCCGTCGCTGACACGCACTCGTCCTGAGGTCGGGTCTTCGGCGGGTGCGTTAACTCTCTCGGACAGGCCGATGAAGAAATCAGTGCTCGCATCGACCAGGACGCGTGAACGTCACTCGGCGATGGCGCGGCTCGGCGACGGAGAAACGCGAAGCGGGGGCTGGTTCCCGGCGACGATATTTTTCCCGACGTCCTTCGCGCCGCACAAACGTTAAAATACCACGCAACGTACGCGCATAAGCTCGGGTCTTCGCTCGATGTCGAGTGCAGTGCGATTCCGATCGTCGTGCGTGGAGTCACGGAGCGAGCCTACGTGAATCGCCCGCGACGTCACGGCGGCGACGCGCCTCGCGACGTCCGTTTGCGCGCAAGCAGCCGCCACGTCGACGACCGCTACGAAACACATCGACGCGGGCCTCGCCCTCGTGCTCGCAGACGCTTCGTAGAAACGACAACGTGCCGGCTCGATTCGGCGGCGACGAATTCGTCCTCTCACTGGCAGCGATCGAGCACCCATCGGAAGCCGAGGCTCTGGGAGCGCGCATCGTACAATTGCCCTCGGAGCCCTACATTTTCGGCGATGTAAACTCCACTTGGGCGCGAGCGTCGGGATCGCGATCTTCTTCGATGACGGTCACGATGCCGAGGCCCTGCTGCAAAGCGCGGACCGAGCGCTCTACCGAGCGAAGACCAACGGCAAGAACGGATCGAAATCAGCTGACACCGCACGGCGGGCTAAGGGAACTGGGGTGATTGACGGGGCTCGAATCCGTTCCGACCGTATCGCCTTCGCGCAGCTTCGCGTCGCTTCCGCTTACGGGACGGGCGTTTCCGCTTCATCGTCGCGAAGGTTCGCGAACCTTCGGATGCCCTGCGGTAGCCATCGATGGCAACCGAATGGCAACCGCGCTCTCCTCGCGGTCGTCGAACGCGAAGCGCCTCGCCGGGGTACGGCATGCTGACCGCCGCGGCCACGCGTCGCGCGCACCTCGTGTCGAACCTCGAAACGATGATCGATGCGCTGCACTGGCACACAAGCGTCGCGACGGGCGCACGCGCGGGCCTCGACGCCGTGCCGTCGCACGAGCCCGTTACGCTCGCCGATCTCGACAACGTTGCGTATGTCGCCCAGGCGTTGCTCGGGCCGCCTGCGGCGACCAACGACGCCGCACACGCGATTCTGGACACCGTGCGCGATCTGCGCCCACCGGCACGTCATCGCGCACGGCCATCGAAACCCAGCGACTTCGGCCGCGCCGATGACGAGCGCAAATCATGAGCAACCGCACCGCGCTCCTCGCGCTTCTCATCGCCGTCGTCGGCTGCGCCACATCGGACGCGGCCGACGATCGCGCACCGCCAAGCGCCTATCCGAACCGTACCCTGACGCCGGGCGAGACGTTCGCGGGCGTCACGGCCGCCGAGGTCTGCGTGCCGGGCTACGCACGGCGGGTTCGCTTCGTTCCCGTCGCCGAGATGCGCGCCGTCGATCGCGAGTACCACGTCCGCTATGTGCGCGGCGAGAGCGCGATCGATCATCTCATCCCGCTCGAGCTTGGCGGTGATAACGGCATCCGCAACCTCTGGCCGCAGCCGTACGGCGGGGCCTGGAGCGCCGGCCGGAAGGACGAGCTCGAGAACGAGCTGCACGACCGCGTCTGCTCGGGTGCCCTCGCGCTCGAAGAGGCGCAGCGCATCATCGTACGCGATTGGATCGCCGCCTATCGCCGGTACGTCGGGCGCTGACCGCTCACGCGCTGCGGCGAAGAGGCCTCCACCTCGTTTCGTCACAAACGCCCAACGCATGAGCCTTTGCCTCCGCTGCGGAGCGCCGTGCGCAGCCGTCCGCAAATACGGCGGACGACCGGCCACGTTCTGCTCGGCGACCTGCAAACAGCGCACGTACGAACGGCGCGCGCTCTACCGCACCATCGCCGCCCGCGTCGTGGACGACGTCCTCACCGCCGCGACTCAGGCAGCGGTCGTGCAGCGCGCCAGGGACTGGGCCCTACGACGCACCCACACCAGATGACCAGCGACGAACTGCGCGAGCATATCGGTCGCCTCACCGCCGCCGATCGTCGCGCGCTGCGCACGTGGATCGCTCGAGCCTACGGCATCGACGGCAACCCGGCGCCCGATTCATCAACTCTTACGCAGACCTTACCCGAAACGCGAGATAGTTCGCAAATTCTCGCGCGGGAGCATGCACGCCGCGCCGAAGCGGCAGCGACGTTGTTCGCGTTCCAGGAGCGCGAGCGGTTTGAGGCGCTGCCCGAGCAGGTGTTGCTACGCGATCTCAAGGCCAGCGTGGAGGAGTGGCAGCACCGCTGCGTCGCTTGCGCCGCGGTGGCGTTGTTCTTTTTGCTCATCCTCCTGTCGAACGCTCATGGGTGGTACGGGTCGGACCCAAACTGGGGACCGCCCGGGCCGTGAGCGCGCATTGGATCGATAAGGGCCTTGCGCGGCCGAAGCCGCCTCGCCGTTTCCTGCCGTCGGGCGGCGCTGGCACGCCAGTGTACGCCGAACAGATCGCGCGGGCACGCGTCATGGGCCAACCGTGCGAGACCGTCTACGCACAGTGCCGGCGACACTTATGTCGTTTTGCTCTCGTCGATCGCTGCGTCACGCTCGGCGTCGAGTCGCGTCTTCGAGCACGGCCAGATCGACGCGCCGTTCGAGCAGACAACGCACGCGCGCAGACCGTCGTGGTCGACGTGCATATCGCGACGATGCCCGCACCGGTCGCAGGGTAGCCGATCGATCCCGAGGTTCGCGCGCGGGCTCATCGCGGGCTATGCGCGCACGCCGGCGCTCGGACCTCGGCGGGTACGGGTCGGCCCCTGGGCCGCGCCCGAAATCATTACATAGTGCGTTCTTCGGTAAAAATTGAAAAATTCTGGGACTTTCTCTGAAGGACGGTCGGCGGTGTCCTCAAAGCTAGTAACGTGCGCGTTGCTTTCTTCTTCCTCGCCGAAGCGGCTCAGGCGAGTCTGGATGGAAAAATCAACGCCCTTGGGGCTGGAATCGAGTCGATCGGATCCCCAATATTTCCACTAGTACACCCGCAGATCGTAGTAGTTGTTAAGATCATCTTTGAAGACGCCGAAGCTAATAAAGAGGCTCTTATCGAGCTAGCCTTCTCGGCGAAGGACGGAAGCCCCGAGATCTTTCGGTACCGGCAGGCTATCAAACCAACGTCCGCAAATGTGACGGCCCAACATTCAGCCACTCTGATTCTCAACGTGATTCCGTTAACTCTTGAGCGACCCGGCCACTATTTTTTCGATTTGAGTGTTAATGAGGCGGCAGTAGAAACTATGAGACTGAGGGCAGTTCAGATCAAGTCTTCTGCGGACGATCGGAATGAAAGCAAATGACGGATACAGTTTACATCGATTACACGGGGCAGGCTCATGCAGTGGAATCAGTCACGAATCCGCCGGACTCCGTTACGCGCCGGAGCATCGCGATTGGGTTTCGCGATGATATTGTAGTAAGTAGCGCAGGCGCCGATGCGATCATTGCCGCGGCAACCCGCGCAGATTTCGTCGATCCCGTAAATCGTCGTCCGATCGAGATCGTCGACGAGTCGTTTCTCTTCCCGCGATAGTCTTCGATCATCGACCGGCTCCGCGCTGTTCCATTTACAGCTACCCTTCAAAGGATGCTGGAGCACTTCGACTGCGGGCCTGAACCGCACGCACAGGAAGTCACAAAGTACATCAAAGCGAGCGTCCACGACGAGGGCGCTCTTTTTGATATGGGTCGCGGGCGTGCCGAAGTGTGGGTGTACGCGAATGAGGCACTTGAAATTGTTGGCTTCGGATCGTTAGGGACTACAGCTGGTTGGCGTTGGCCAGATTCTAAAAAGAAAACCACTGTTCACCACATCCCAGCGCTGGGAATCGACCATCGATTCCGCGGGAAACCTACAGGGCCGCGAGAAGATCGATATTCCCAACAGATCGTCGATGCCCTTATTGAGCAAGCTAGAACTCGCGCGAACGATGCAGTCGCTCGGGCGATTACGCTTTACGTTGACCCGAATAATACCGCAGGGATCAGGCTTTACTGCCGATCATTGTTCGAGTTTTTCGACCAAGTTTACCCAGATAAAGCGACCGGAATTCGATATCAAGGTATGTTACGACCGCTCTAGGGGCAAGAACCATCCGGGAGTACGGGGAGCATCGTTCGGCGCGCGGCGTTTTGCCGCCTCGGTTACGAGGAGCGGGGGACGTTTACGCGCGAGTGGCTTGGCAGCCTCATTGGTCCTCGGCTTGGTCGAGTCGGACCGTGTTGTGCCACCGGGCGATCATGCGACCTTTCGCGGCCTCGAAATTTTCGACGCTGAGGGTGTAGCGGCAGCGGGCCGCGGTCTTCCAGCCGGCGCAGCCCCAGAAGGGAACCGGCCGGCCGCGGAAGTCTTTGGTGTGGCGGCGGACGAGTTCGCCCGAGCAGAGCGGGCAGAGCAGCTTCGGCGGCGTCGTGTCGTCGAAGTCGGAGGCGTGCGGGTTCGGCTTCGGCACGCTACGGCCTCAAGGCAACGGGCTTGCGACGGCGCTTCCAGCGCGAGCGTTTGGCGCCCAAGAGGCTTTCGTCGACGATGAAGCACGCCACGTCGCTGCCACCCTCGAGCGCCGCGACGATCTGCGCTTTGCGCTCGCGGTGCGTCGGGAAATCGAGCGGCGTCTCGCACAAGATGCACTTGTAGAAGAGCGACCTGTCGCGCGCGCGCCATGGAATGAAGTAGCCGTCTGAACACGCGGTGCACGGAACGCGGAGGGTGCGTCTGCAGGCGCCGATGCTCGTCGTCATCGCCGCCTCCGCATCTTCGAAACGTACTGCGTCGCCTTGAAGCGGTCGTCGCCGGTATTCTCCATGCGGTCGAGCACCTGACGCTCGAAGGCGGACTCGTCGTTGGTCGTGTACGGGCCTTCGCGCGAATCGCACACGGGCCGCCCAAAGAGCGCCGCAAGCCAAAGTTCGGTGAGTGCGTCGGGCGCGAGGCCGGCCGCGATCGCGTGATACCGCGCGTCGACCGTCGACGATGAATTATTCACGTCGCCTCCGTTTTTGGCGCGGCCGCCGCGCCGAGGTGTTCGAGTCGCTGGACACCGCAGCGCCGGCACGTCGCCTCGGTCGGAGCGCCGGCGAAGAACACGCAGTCGCCAGACCTCCGCCAGAAATGATCCGGCAGGCCGTACGCGCAGCGTTCGCAGAGCGCAGCCCCCGGAGCGGCATCGAAACCCTCGCACGCGTGCTCGCCCCGGTGATCGGGAAGCCGTTGGAGCAGCAGGGCGCGAATTTGCCCCTTCAACGCACGCACCCGACCGCGCTCATCGTCGCTGACGGTCCGGTCTGGATCATGGACACGAACGCGCCCCGCGGCATCGTCGAGCATAAAGCGCACGCCGCGAGCGTGCAGGCTAGCGAGCAGTTCGAGCGCGTTCATTCGAGGCTCCACATTTCGGCGTCCTGAAGGCCGCCTTTCGGCTCCCTTGCCTTGGGGGGCGCGGGCCCAGTTGTTTCAGTCGTTGCAGTCGTATCGTCGGCGGTATTACTCCCATCGGACGATACGACTGTGATACGACTGGCGGACCCTTGCTGCGTAAGCTTTTGCGGCGCACCCGCGTTGGCTGAATCTCCAGTCGTATCATATATGTGAGATACGATACGACTGGAGATTTCAGGGCTCACCGACACGCGTTTTTGCTCGCTTGCTGTGGGCAGCGTCCACGTGCCTACGGACGGGTAGGACGCGGTTCGTCCCATACTCACGCCGATAGATCGCGCGGCTCGCGAAAGGGTAACGCGGCTACCCGCGGCCGCCTTCTTTGCCGCTTCAAAAACTTCACTTGCGAGGTGCTCTGCGCCGTCGGCGAGGTGATCGCGTAGCCACTCGGCGGCGCCTCCGCGCTCGTCCGGGTCGGCCGGCGCGCGCATCGTCAAGTCGTCCGACGACACGCCTTCGACGATGCCGAGGTCCGCCGCGATCGCGATGGTCGATGGCCGGCCGTTATCGTCGACCACGTCGTGCGCCTGGAGCCGAAAACCTACCGCTTCCGTCAATGGTGCGTAGTTGCTTTTCGTGTGCGCGCATACGGACAGCGAGTCGTCGTTCGGGTGCCGGCCGAAGGTGAAGACGGAACGGGCGACGTTCGTGAACTCGACTGAGCCTAAAGCCCGCGACAGCGCCGGGCCGGTCGATTTCGTCCAATGCCGCATCGCCGCGAATGCGGCGTTTCGACGTTCGCACATCTCGCCGATCGGCTGCAGCGCGGCTCGGACTTGTTGCGCCATACGGCCTTCGCCGTCGAGTGAAATATGCGAAAAAAGTGCGTCGACGTACACGAAGCCCACGTCGTGCTCGACGATCGCGCCCTCGAGGATGCCGACGTGGTCGGGCAAAACGAGCGGAACGTTACGATCGCCAATTTGCGCCGCGTCGACGAAATGCACACGACGCATATCGGCACCGCAGGTGCGCATGCGCTGCACGATAAGCGTGCGCCGATCTTCGACGCCAACGATCAGCGAAGATACTGGCTCGATCCCGTTGCCGGTGAAGAAGTCGCGGCCGACCGACGCCGCAGCGATGAGGCCGGTCAAGAATGTCGTTTTGCCGATGCCGCCGGGCCCGTCGAAGAGCGTAAGGCCGCCGAGCGGGATGCGATCCGGTGCGAGCCATTCGACGCGCACGACGGGCACGCGGTCAGCGCGCGTGACGAGAAGTTTCGGCGCCTTCGCGTCGACGGTTTTTTCGCGCGGCTGCACGGGCGGCATCGCCGGCTCGTAGCGAGCGACACTGCTTGCGATTGCGCTAACCTCATCGTCCGGCAAAGGCGGATCGCAACGCCGGGCGTTGGTCGCCGCGATCTCGCGCTCGATCGCTGCCGCGTCCATGCCGATGTGGCGCATGCGTCCCGCCCATCGCACCAGCGTGTCGTGGCGAGTTCCGCTTGGAATTGGCGCGTCGTCGTCGACGCCAGGAATCGGTGCGTGACGCTTCGCTTCGAGGAGCGCACTCAACCACGCGCTCGGCACGCCCGCGATCTCCGCCCCGGCCGCGTCCCACACGTAAATCCCGCCCTCCGGGTGCAGCGAAGGCGGTAGCACAACATACCCGCCAGACGACTTAACGTCCACGCCCGGAAACGCGTCGCCGAACGCCTGGTTACGCGACGCGACCACGACGTCTTTGGGCATGCGCAAATAGCGGTGCTCGCCGCCACCCGGTGTTATGACCGTCGCGGTCAGGGGCAATACGCCAAGGCGCTGCTCGAGCTGCGCAAGCGATTCAAACCCGTCATGCCCGTCATGATGCCTGTCCACGTCGACCACGAGCAGGCCCGCAGTCGCAGGCTCGAACGCGATGCCGGTTGGTGGCGATCCGTTTGCAAACCACGATGTAATCGTCGCGTCGTCCGTCGTCGCGTTTTTAAAGCCGGTTGGCGCAAGGGCGCCGTGTGGCGCCTTCCCGACGACCGGAAATATTGGCCAATGGTTCGCGTACTTGTGAGCGAGGCGCTGCAGATTATCGACGCCCGTCATCGCGCACCTCATCGTCGGCGACGAGCGCTTCAACCGCTGCAAGGATCTCAACCGCGAGCGCAGCGTCGAGCCGAAACGTGCGCTCGTAGGACCCGCTAAATTTCGACCGTATCGATCGCGGCGCGACGAAACGCGACCTGCCGTCCGGCTCGAAGATATCGAGGTTGAGTACGCCGACACCGTCAAGCTCGGCCGCGAACTCGTAGACCTTGGAGCCATAAGAAACGGCTCGAAGGTTTTTAATGCGGAAGGCCGGTGCGTTCTTGACGAGAAGGTCGCCGTCGTCAGCACCGCGCGCCGCTCCCTCAATGGGCGGCGCGTTTGTCACTTTGTCGTCGCCGCCGCGATAAACGCATCGATCGCTTCGCTCGTATATCGCAGGGACCGGCCGACACGAATAGCGCGCAGGCGACCCTGCCTGACATATTCGCGAACTTGCGCTTCCGAGCAGCCAAGGTAGTGCGCGACCGCGGCAGTTCCGGCGAGCCTGCGAAGTCGCGGAGGCCGTTCTTCTAGTAACATGTGATCCCCCCAGAGTGTTCAGGCAAAGCGCCTTCCCGCACAATCTTACGTCACTTGACGCGGCCTCCGTAAGCACGTATTATAAGTGCATGTGTGTCACCCGGGGGCGCAAGTAATGCCGGCGACGGGCGCGCTGCTAACCGCCTCTGAACGTGAGTCGTTCGGTGCGTGGATGGCGCGAGGTGTCGAGGTTTGCGGGAAGAGCAAGAACCGAATTCGGTGCGATGCTGGCGTGCCGATCGAGCGACTCAACTCCTACATGAGGGGCCGCATTCCGACGTCTCACGTCCTCGCCTCAATCGCTGAAGTCATCGGCGTTCCGTGGCCCGTCGCGTTCTGGCACGCTGGTTATTTCGCCGAGGTGCTTGCGGCGATCGCTGCTGTTGCCGGCGACGGCGTTGGTCCCGAGGGTCTCGAAAAGTACGCCATCGATCTTGCGCTTTGCGCGTTCCCGCGGCGCGGCGATCGTCCGTCGTCCATCAGCGTCGCCGAGCACCTCGAAGGCCATCTGCTCGGATTGGCGATGGCCAGCGCTACGCCACCGACGCTCTCGCGCCGGGGGCTCCATCCATTGCTCGTCGGGGCCTGCGAGGCGCTCGAAAATGTGCGTTTACCGGCGGCAACGCGTCGCATCGTCGCCGCCGAGTATGTTCACGCGTGGGCCGACGCGTACGACGCCGCGCTCGCCGACGAGTTGCGCGACCGCATTATGATGCCGATCCAAGCCCTCGAAGAGATTTTCTCTTCCCGCTCGTTCGACTTTGAGAAAGCAGGCTAGAATGGCCATCTATAAGCGCAAATCCGGGCGCTACGCGGTTCTCATCGACGTCGACCGCGCCGCCGATGGAAAGCGTAAGCGCAGACCGCTCGGAACGTTTCGAACCCGTAAGGAAGCCGAGCGCGCCGAGCGCGAGGCGCTCGCCTCTCGCGACCGCGGCTACGATCTCAGTCCGCAGACGCTTACGGTCGGCCAACTCTTCGGCAGATATCTGCTCGACAACAAAGCGCGCATCTCGCCGAAGACCCACGAGCGCTACGAAGAACTCGCCGTGCGCAACGTCTTGCCGACACTCGAGGCGCTCCCACTTGCGAAGTTACGGCCCGCGCATCTCGCCAGCTTATACGCACAGCTCCTCGAGAACGGCCGTGCCAACGGCGTGGGCGGCTTATCCGCCCGCACGGTCGGCCATGTCCATACGCTTGTGCACGGTGCTCTCGCCTGGGCCGTGCGCATGGAACTCGTCGGGCGCAACGTCGCCGATGCGGTGAGGCCACCGAAGGCCGTGCGGCCGGAGGCCAAGGCGCTCGCGGTCGACGAGGCGCAGCGACTCTTGGCGCACGCGAAGGAGACGCGCTTCGGTCCGCTCTTTGCCGTCGCGATCGCGACCGGCGCGCGACGGGGCGAACTCTGCGCACTCCGTTGGGACGCCGTGGATCTCGAGCGCGCGACGATGACCATCCGTACCAGCGTCTCAAAAACCCGCGCCGGGTTCTGCGAGAAGGGCACCAAGAGCGGCAAGGTTCGCACCGTCTCTCTCTCGCCGCTCGCGATCGAAGCGTTCCGGGCGCGGCGCGTCCGCCAGGCGCAAGACCGCCTGGCCGCAGGCGGCGCGTACGAGAGTGCCGGCTACGTGTTCGCAGACGCCCTCGGCGGCCGCATTTCACCCGATGTCGTGACCCGCGAGTTCTATCAATTCGCTCGCCGCGTGGGCCTCTCGACCACGAGCTTTCATTCGCTACGGCACACGGCCGCGACATGGATGATCGGCGGCGGCGTCGATGTGCGAACGGCGGCAAGCGTCCTCGGCCACGCCTCGCCCAACGTCACACTCGCGGTCTACAGCCACCTCATCGCCGGAGCTCAGGCGGTGGCCGTCGCGACGATCGACGACCGTCTCCTCGGCATCGCTCCGGTACGCGACCGAAAGGAAGCCACATGAAAAGCGGTCTTTTTTCAGCGCACGGCAACCGAATGGCAACCGCGACGTCTATGACAAGCGAAAAACCCTTACGGCGTAAGGGTTTCGTTGGGGTGATTGACGGGGCTCGAACCCGCGACCTCCGGAGTCACAGTCCAGCGCTCTAACCAACTGAGCTACAATCACCAGGCAGTACCACATGCGCCCGGAGGGAATCGAACCCCCATCTTCGAGTTTAGAAGACTCGTGCCTTATCCATTAGACCACGGGCGCCGACGCAGCAACGCTGTTCGGAGAACGCTGTCGAATACATTTGCGCGAGTCGACTCGGGCGACGCGTAACCTTCGCGGATATGCTAGCGACCTTCCTCGTTGCGCTGGAGAACGTTACCGACCGTGTTGGCGCTATGCGTAAGCGAATTATTGCTTCTGGAGCCTAAGAAGGTGAGGGCGGCGATCGCGCTGACCGAAACGAGCACGGCGATTAACGCGTATTCGACCAAACCTTGGCCCGCTTCATCGTGGAGAAACGCGCGAAGGACCGACATCAGCGAAGGCACTCTCACGCTTGGTGTTTCGGCCGCGAAAGGACGGGCGATACAACGCTCGATCCGATGCGACGACCGTCACAGGCGCATGGTCGGGATGACAGGATTTGAACCTGCGACTTCTTACTCCCAAAGCAAGCGCTCTACCAAGCTGAGCTACATCCCGGTCCGCGAGTCTTTTCCTACGCTCGGGCCGACCGCCTCTAGCAACTCCCGGGCGGCCCGAAACCGGGCGCTGACGAGGTTTTTCTCACGTGCCGGCAACTCCGCAAGCGTCCGGGGCGAGCCCGCGGCGATGAAGATCGCATCGTAGGAGAACCCGCTGTCGCCACGTTCGCGTTTCGCGAGCGTGCCAGCCAACGCGCCGATATTCGCAAATTCTGCGCCATCGGCGGTAATGAAGTGAAGCGCACAGACGAAGCGCGCGCTGCGGTCCGCCAATCCGCTCGCCGCGACGTCGCGAAGGACGGCAGTCCGGCGTTCGCGCCACGTCGCTCCCTCCCCACTGTAGCGCGCCGAGAGGACCCCCGGACGGTTGCCGAGCGCGGCCACCTCCAGACCCGAATCGTCGGCCAGCACGGGTGCCGGTTCGCCGTCGGCTACGAGAGTCGCGTACAACGCTCGCGCTTTAAGAGCGGCATTTTCGGCATACCCGAGCGTGCCTTCGGCGACGTCCGCGTACCGAGCGGACTCTTCGACCCGCCACCCGGCGGCGGAAAAAATGGCGCGTAGTTCATCGAGCTTGCCGCTGTTTTTCGTTGCTGCGTAGACGAGCACGCGCGGGTCGTTCGCTGTAGCGAGCGTACGACCCGCGCGTTCGCGGATCAGTCTCCGATAGCGCCGCCCGGGCGCAACGTCGGGGACGAATAGACCGGCATCGGATCGACGCCGTGGATCGCGAGATCGCCGCCTTCCATTTCGGGATTGCTCGCGCGCAACGGCACGAACAGCGCGACGATCTTGAGCACGACGAAGGTCATGATTACGTCGTACACGATGATCACGAATGCGGCGAGCGCCTGCATTTGCAGCTGGTGAAAGCCGCCGCCGTAGAGCAGCCCGCTCACGGAGAAATCGGGCGTCTTCTTGTCGCTCGAGGGATACATGATCATAGCGGGATTCGCCATGATACCGACCATCAGGCCACCGACGAGACCCGCGACGCCGTGCGTGTGCAGCACGCCGAACGTATCGTCCACGCGCTTGAGGAACGCCATCTGGCCGACCTTGTTCAAGCTCACCCAGGCGATCGTCGAGGCCACGAAGCCGATCGCCATCGCGCCGTATCCGTCGACGTAACCGGCTGCCGGCGTAATCGCGACGAGACCCGTGATCATCCCGTTGATCATCGAAACCGCATTTGGTTTGCCGACGACGATCATATCGAGCACGAGCCAGCAGAGCAACGCGACCGCCGTCGCGATGTTCGTATTGAGGACGGCGGCCGCTGCGTCGGCGTTAGCCGTGTAGGGGTCGCCGCCATTGAAGCCGTTCCAGCCGAGCCAGAGAATGCCGGCTCCCGCGAACGCCATGATGAGGTTGTTGGGTTCGAAATCCTTGCGATCTTCCGTCAAACGCGGACCGATGACGGCCGCCGCGACAAAGCCCGAGACGCCTGCCGCGAGATGGATGACGTAGCCGCCCGAGTAGTCGACCGCGCCCGCCGAAGCGAGCCAGCCGCCGCCCCAAATCATGAAGGCGCCGACGGAATAGACGAGCGTGCTCCACAGCGGGACGAAGATCATCCACGCCTTGAAGTTCATCCGGCCGAGCACGGAACCGGCGATGAGCAGCGGCGTGATCGCCGCGAATACGAACTGAAAGTAGATCATCGCGCTACCGGAGTAACGTAGCGGCGGCAGCGACCCGGTAGCGAGCGGAATATTGGCTTGCCCGATCTCCGAAGCCGCACCGATTGCCGAATGGGGTATCCCGACGATCCCGCCGAGAATGCCGGGGCCCAGCTGCGCCGGCGCACCGAAGGCCATGTTATAGCCCCATAAGCTCCACACGATCAGGACGATCGAAAACGCGTAGAAACACATGACGGCGGAATTGAGCGCCCACTTCTTCTTGACCAAGCCGCCGTACAGGATGGCGAGGCCCGGAAGGCTCATGAGCCCGACGAGCGTGCCCGCCGTCAGCTGCCAAGCGGTATCTCCAGAATTGACGTAGCTCGGCGCGGAAATGAACGGACTGGCGTCGGCTAAATACAACCAAAACTCCCTATGATACGAAGCACGCGGTTTTTAACGAGAACACCCCGCTTAACCGATACGTTAACGTATCTCAAGGTCGGCCTACGGCGCACTAGACAACGGGCGAACGTGGAACGTCGCGATTTGTGCACCTGTGATGGCGATCACAATCGATTGCTGGCAGCGGTGTCAGAACCTGCGCGGAATTAGGCATTCCTAATTGAAAGAAACGTGAAACGTCTGAGCTAAACTCATCGTCAGTTACGAAGGGATCTTACTGCGACGGCCGGACGGTCCCAATACTTATTATTTACTTAATGTCTTTATCGAGGTCGAACCGTGGAAAACCAAAAAAACATGACGCGCGGCAGCCTGCTCCAGCGGATCGCCGTGGCCCCCATCGCGATCGGTGCGTTCGCAGCGCTCGCGGCCGAAGCCGATGCCAAAGCGCCGCAGAATGCGGTGATGTATCAAGACAAGCCCAAAGACGGCAAAAAGTGCGCGCAGTGTAAGTTCTATATCAACGCGGCGAAGGATCCCGCGAAAGCCAACGGCGCCTGCACGCAAGTAAACGGTTCGATCAGCCCCAACGGCTGGTGCGTCGTGTACGCGGCGGGCAGTAACAAGGGCAACGGAGTGGCCGGCGGCTCGCGTAAGATGGATAAGAAGATGGACAAAAAAGAAATGATGCACAAGAAGATGTAAGGATCCGCTACGGCGGATTGAAAAGAGCGCTTGCCGTTGCGGCGGGCGCTCTTTCTCTTGCGGGCCCGCTATCGCCGGCTTTTAGTTCTCGTCGAGGCGAAGCACCGCCATGAACGCCTCTTGCGGTAAGTCGACCCGGCCGACACGTTTCATGCGCTCCTTACCGACCTTCTGTTTTTCGAGCAGTTTACGTTTGCGGGAGATATCGCCGCCGTAACACTTCGCGAGCACGTTCTTACGCAGTGCGCTGACCGTCTCGCGGGCGACGACTTTGCCGCCGATGACCGCCTGTATCGGCACGTCGAACATCTGGCGCGGAATGAGTTCTTTGAGTTTCTCGGTGAGCCCGCGGCCGCGTAGCGGCGCCTTGTCGCGCGCCACGATCGAGGAGAGCGCGTCGACGGGTTCCGCGTTGAGCAAGATCTCGAGCTTAACGAGATCGCCTTCGCGATAGCCGATGATCTCGTAGTCCAGCGACGCATAGCCCTTCGTGCTGGATTTGAGCCGGTCGAAGTAATCGATGATCACTTCGATCAGCGGCATCTCGTACGTGAGGATGACGCGGCCGTCGACGAGGTACTCCATATTTTCGAGCGCTCCGCGACGATTCTGCGTCAGCTCCATGATCGCGCCGACGTACTCGGGCGGCGTGATGACCGTCGCTTTGACGTAGGGCTCTTCCATGAGCTCGATGCGATCGCGCGCCGGAAGCTTCGCCGGATTGTCGATATTGACGACGGTGCCGTCGCTCAGCGTAACGCGGAAGACCACCGATGGCGACGTCGCGATCAGATCGAGGTTGTAATTGCGTTCGAGACGCTCTTGCACGATCTCCATATGCAAGAGGCCGAGGAAGCCGCAACGGAAGCCGAAACCGAGCGCGATCGAGCTCTCGGGTTCGAAATGGAGTGCGGAGTCGTTGAGCGACAACTTTTCGAGCGCCTCGCGCAGATCGGAGACCTCGACGCCTTCGTTGGGATAAAGGCCGCAATACACCATCGGGACGATTGGTTTATAGCCCGGCAACGCTTCGGGAGCGGGGTTCGCCGCCTCGGTTAACGTGTCGCCCACGTCAATTTCCGTCAAGCCCTTGATGTTCGCGATGATGTACCCGACGCCGCCCAGATCGAGCTGCTGCGTCTTACGCATCTCCGGCTTGAAGACGCCGACCTCGGTCGCTTCGTACACCTTCTTCTGATTCATCGACATGAAGCGCGAGCCGGCGCGTAACGTGCCGTCGGTAACGCGCACGTAGGAAACGACTCCGCGATACGGATCGAACTGCGCGTCGAACACGAGGCCTCGCACGTAGTCGTCGCTGCCCGCCGGGGGAGGGACCCGCGTAACGATCGCTTCGAGAATCGCTTCGATCCCGATACCTTCTTTGGCGCTGCAGAGAATCGCATCGCTGCCCTCGATGATGAGCAACTCCTCGATTTCACGCTTGACGCGTTCGGGATCGGCCGCCGGAAGATCGATTTTGTTGATGACGGGAATGATCGTCAGATTTTGCTCGAGTGCCAGGTGATAGTTCGCGAGCGTCTGCGCCTCCACGCCCTGCGCCGCATCGATCACCAGCAACGCGCCCTCGCAAGCCCGCAGCGAACGCGATACTTCCGACGAAAAGTCGACGTGCCCGGGCGTATCGATGAAGTTAAGTTCGTAGCGCTGACCGTCGCTCGCGAAATAGTCCAGCGTGACGGGATGCATCTTGATCGTGATGCCGCGCTCGCGCTCGAGATCCATCGCATCGAGCAGCTGCGCTTCCATCTGACGTTGCGCGACGGTACGCGTGACTTCCAAGAGCCGGTCCGAAAGCGTCGTCTTGCCGTGATCGATATGCGCGATGATGCAGAAGTTACGGACGTGCGTCGCGGTCCGCTGCCCCGCACCGCGCGCCGTGTGAGGTGCGATCGCCATATCAGAGATACGAACAGTACGCGAAGTTGCCGCCGCCCGGTATCGCGTTCTTCACGAAACCGATCAGCACGATGACGACGATGAAGGAAAGATCGAAGCCGCCCAGCGGCGGGATGATTTGCCGTACCGGAACGAGCACCGGTTCGACGATACGGGCGACGTACGAACTCCAACGGCCCTGTAGGCTCGGAACCCACGAAACGACGGCATAGAGCAGCATCGCGAGCCAGAAGATTTGGAGAACCCAGTATAGGACGGCCCAGGCCTCGCACGAGATCAGCGTCACGACGGCTTCATTCGCTTCGGGCATGCAAATTGCATGCGGACCCCGCGATGGCCGCTACTTCAAGCTCGCGAGAACGTTGGCAGGTACGCCGTGCAGATAGGGAGCCGGATCGACGGCTTGGCCGTCACGCATGACCTGATAGTGCAAATGCGGACCCGTGGAAGCCCCGGTCGAGCCAACGAGCGCGATGTGCTCGGCTTTCTTTACGTACTCTCCGGGACGCACGTCGGCACGCGAGAGATGGCAGTACCACGTCGCAAAGCCGTTTCCATGATCGATCTCGACCTTTATTCCATAGCCCCCATCGTAGCCGGCAGCGATGACCGTCCCGGCGGCTCCCGCGCGGACATCCGCTCCGTAGTCGGCGTCGAGATCGACGCCCTTATGAAATTCCGGCCACGGAATCACGCGCCAGCCGAAGGTCGATGCGATCCCGGCGGTTCCGGCGGGGTTGAGGGAGGGAATTGCGGCGAGCACCCGCGCGCGCGAGAGATCTTCGAGGCGGCGCATATTGAGCACGCGTAGCGCGAGGCCGCGCAGCCGATCGCCGTCGCTGCGAACGCGCAGCGAATCGGCGCGCAAACGCTCGACCCGCGCAGCGACCTGCGCGAACGAATCGTCGCTGCGGTACGATTGCGATCCATCGACACGCGCCGTGCCCGCGTTCCCCGCCGCCGGCCGCGCCTTCGCTCCGCCATCGCCGATCAGCTTACGAATCTGCTCGTTCTGCCGGCGCAAAGCGTGCAGCTCGCCGTCGAGTTCGGTCGCATGCGCGTCGATCTTCTGCAACCGCCCGCGCTGAGCGTCGTTCAGCGAACGTAGTTCTCCGACGCGCGCTTCGGCATGGCGTAACGTCCAGACGTAATATCCGCCGATCGCGCCGAAGACGACCGCACTCAAAATAACGGCAAATACGATATGACGCCGGGTGAAGGTGAGCCGGAAGACGTGATATCCGGCGGTCGGAACGAACTTCAAGAGGAAACCGCTTCTGGCCACGCGCTAGACCCCGACGCCCGTCCGCGCCATCGCGATCGCGCTCTGCTCTTCTTTCGAAGCGCCCTGTTGCGGAACGAACTTGCGCACGGCCTTGCCATACGTCCGCGTCTCTTCGCGGGAATAGATATTGGTCAACACCACGCCGTCCCCGTCGTTATTGAGCAACGCGAGCGTGAACGAGAGATCCGAGCCGACATCGTCGAAGGAATTATAGCGAATGAATCCGACCCTGTGGACGTCGCGCCGAAAGCTGCGCTCGAGGCTGGCTAGGCGTTCGTCCACGCCCGCGGCCGTCCGGGAGGCGCCGCCGGAGTGTGCCTGGTTTGCGGTCGAAGCGCCGGCCGTATCCGAAAAATTTTTGGCGAGCGAGCGTAGCCTCGGCCCGACGAATACGAGGTGATAGAGGCCGACCAGCAGTGCCGAAACACCGAAAACCAAGCCCGCAAAAGCACTAACTGGCATCGAAACGTCTATATGCTCTCGTCCAAGCCGCGGACCCTCCGTTGCGAGCGGCGACCGGCCCGCACGCGGGCCGCATTCGGCCAGCAGAGCCCGCCGGGAGCCAGGTAATCCGCGGCACACACCAGGGCCTACGTACCGTTGCTACCTTCCGGTCCTGGCGGGGTTGATAGGTTGGCGTTGCGCGGAGCCCAACCCCCGACAAGGCGAACCAGAGTATAGCACACCGCGTTAACGGTCCGGGGGATCGTTTACACGTGACATTGTCATCCTATTGGGCAATCGCTCGGTTTGCCGTTCTTCTCAGCGTAGTGTTTGGCGCGTCACCCGCAGCGGCCGGGGTGCCGGCACGGTCGGCGGGCGCGCCTGTCGCCCTCAATTTCGCGCTCGATGGGAAAACGATCGCCCGCAACTGCGGGCGCGAGATCGACCGCGCACGCGCAGCGGCCGCCGTGATCGCTCGCGTGCCGGCCCCGCGCAGGACGTTCGCATCGATCGTGCGTCCGCTCGAAGATCTCGCAGCGGACCTCAACGACCGCCTCGTCGCAGAGTCGTTCCTGAGCAACGTCGGCACGGCGCGTTCGGTCCGCGACGCGTCGCTTTCGTGCCAGAACGCGCAGAGCGACTTTTTAACGGCACTTTCCGCGCGACCGGAGCTCTATCGAGCCGTTGCCGATGCCGCGGCGAGCCGGACCGCGACGACGCTCGCCGACAGAAAACTCGTGGAGCTTTGGCTCGTCTCCCTCAAACGCTCGGGCGCCGGACTCGGCACCGCGGACCGCAAGCGCTTCGTCGCCGAAAGCCAGCAATTGACGCAGTTGCAAAATGCCTTCGGGGCAAACCTCGGCAACGATAAAACGACGATTCGCTTGACGCCGCGGGGCACCGCGGGGCTTCCGGCCGATCTGATCGCGACGTTCGAGCGCGACGGCGACGGCTACGTCGTGCCGGTCAACGAAAGTACCTCCGAGCGATTCATGCAGAACGCGACCGATCCGCAGGCGCGCGAGACGTACTACGTTGCGAACGAGACGATCGCGCCACAGAACGTCGGGTTGCTGCGCCGCGCGATCGCGCTCCGTTCGTCGCTCGCGAAGCTCCTGGGCTATCCGACGTGGGCCGCGTACGTACTCGCCGATCGCATGGCGACCAGCCCCGCCCGTGTCACGTCGTTTCTCGCGCAGCTCGATGCGACGTTGCTGCCGCGAGCGCGCACGGACCTCGCACGCCTCGCGACGCTTAAAGCCAAAGGGCTCGGACTTCCCGGTGCGACGATCGATCCGTGGGATGTTGCGTTCTACGACAACGAACTTCGTAAAACCGAGTACGCCGTCGACAGCAACGCCGTCAAGTCGTACTTCCCGGTCGAACACGTCGAACGCGCCGTGTTCGATATCTATGCAAAGCTACTGAGCGTTACGTTCGCGCAGCGCTGGCCCGCGAACGTTTGGTCGCGCGACGTCACGCAGTGGTCGGTCAGCGATACCGCATCGGGGCGCTACATCGGCGACTTCTATCTCGATCTGTTTCCGCGCGATGGCAAATTTTCGCACTTCGCGAGCTTTCCGCTGCTACCGAACCGCCGCTTAACCGATGGCAGCGTACGTCCACCGCTCGATGCCATCGTCGGCAATTGGCCGGCACCCGCCCCGGGAAAAGCGGCGCTGCTCACGCACGGCGATGTCGAGACCTTCTTCCACGAATTCGGTCACGACATGGCGACGCTGCTCGCGACCGCGCCATACGAGACGCTCTCCAGCGGCTTCCGTCAGGATTTCGTCGAGGCACCTTCGCAGATGCTCGAAAACTGGGTGTGGGATCCGCAGATCCTCAAAGCGCTTTCGAGCAACGTGGATACCGGCGCGCCCCTGCCGGATGAAACGATCGCGAAGCTTCGCGCCGCGCGCTACGTCGATAACGCCTATTATACGACGCGCCAGATCATGCTCGCCTCGGTCGATATGGCTTATCACACCGCGGGTCCGACCGTCGACACGACCGAAGTTTGGGCGCGCATAGCACGGACGCTAACGCCGCTGCCGCTGCCGGCGGGCGTTCATCCCGAGTCGAGCTTCGGGCACCTCATGAGCGGGTACGATGCCGGTTATTACGGCTATCTTTGGAGCAAGGTTTACGCGCAAGACCTCTTCACCGCGTTCGCGAGCGGCGGCCTGGAAAGCAGCGGCGTCGGAGCGCGGTACCGGCACGATATTCTCGAGCCGGCCCGGGAGCGCGAGCCCGATGCCGAAGTGCGCGCGTTTTTAGGACGCGCGATGGATCCGTCGGCATTCTATAAGGAGTTCGACGCCGCTCCGTAGCCCTTAACGCGGCGCGGCGAGGGCGAACACAAACGTCAGCTGCGGCACGTGCGACGCCGTCGCGCGGATCGACAAGGGTGGCATGGGCGTTACGAGCGCGTGTGCGCGAGCGCGTCGCCGAGTGAGAGCGCGGCGTACCCCATCGCACGCACGATGCGCGCGAGCCCTAGACGAAGCGGACGGCGGCGGCGGCCCGAAGCCACGAGCGTGCGATGCGCTGCGGCATCGCGCGTGAGTTGGTCGATCCGTATTCGCGCGAGCGAATCCAGCAGATCGAAATACACGGAAATCTCCATTCCAAAGCGTGTTACGATGGCGGAGGCGATTAAAAAAGCCCCCGCATAGGCGGAGGCTTCAACGACGACGTGCGCTTGAGGGCGCTACGTTCGTGGGTGATTCCGCTGGTCGTTCGGCGTTACGGAAACGCCGCGAAGACGCGCGCCGGTCGGCAGCGCCGTCGCAATAACAAAAAGTCTAAACGTCATCGGGCTGCTCCTTTCCGGCATCGAGACTCGCATCGCAACATCGACGCGAGTGATTCGTGAAGCGTAACACGCCGCGCGCCTTGCGTCAAACTGCAGTTAATGCGGATATGTCGGCGTGGCCGTCGGCGAATTCGGCGGGCCGACGTAGCCACCCGGCGCTCCCGAAGACGTCGTCCCTGGAACGCTTCCCGGCACGGGCGTCACGAACGGGTTGTTGCCCGAGCTCGGATATCCCGATGCAACGGGGGCCGGCGTCGCCGCAAGCTCGTCGGCATACAGCACGAGCAGATAGCTCGTATTCTTTTTAAGGACCAAACCATCCACCGCCGCAGAGGCGACGACGTGCGCGGCAGCCGAAGCCTTCGGGTCCGAGACGACGAGCGAATCGTGATGGCGACGGCCGGCGGTAAAGACCGCGACGGTATATCCGCGTTGCGCGGTATCTTCTTCGGCGGGAATTGTAAATTTGACAGCTCCGAGTCCGTAGAGGGCGACATCGGCACCGGGTCTGATGAAGCCGCGCACGAGCGCTTTGCGATTGGGATACGTCTGCACGTTACCGCTGGGCTGCGGGGTCGGCGCGCTGGGCGCGTCCTCGGGATAAACCACGAGCTTCGTAACGGTTTTGGCGGCCGTCGAGCCGCCCTTCGGCGACGGCGGTAGGCCGGGCGAAGCTACCACCGGCGTTGCGCTCGGACTGCCGCTCGCACGGGGCGCCGGTGAAGCGGAGGCCGTTCCTGGGCTCGGGAGCGGCGCAGCCGAGGTCGGGGTTGCGCTCTCGCTCGAGACCGGGCTCGGCGTCGCCGTGACGGAGATCGCGCGGGTTTTCGTACGGCGTCGCGTGCTTCGAGACGACGGTGCCGGCGTGGCGCTTGCCGTCGGACTGGGGCTCGGCGAAGGCGCCGGCGTGCCGAGGGCGAGCGTCAGGGCGAAACCGTTGAGCGAAGGCAGGGGCAACGTCGCCATATCGGCGGTGAGATAGACCGCGCCGTCAAGGGAACGCTGGCGCGATTGCGTACTCGTTCCAGCAGGGCCGGTCGGCTGCCCGTACGGGGGCGCCGCCGGAATTTGCAGGCCCGAGCCGCTGCCGAGATTCCCTTGGCAGCCGCCGAGCGCGATGGCCCAGGCGGCGATGGCGAACGAGGCGAGACGGAACGGCAAAACGCGCATTGCTGTCGCCTTCGGCACGGCCGGCGCGGTATCTTAGGGCATGTCGATCTTTACCGTTTTTCAGCTGGCGGCGTGCGTCGCGGGGATCGCGTTATCGCTCAAAAGCGCGGCCGTTCTCGACGCGCGTTCGCGGGCGACCGCCCTTGGCTGGCTGCTGACGGCGGCGTATTTTGGCGTCGCCGCAAGCGATGCTGCACGAGCGGCGAGCGCGCCGTACCATATCGACTACGCCCTCATCGCGGCCCTCACGGTAGCGTTCGGGATCGCGGGCGCACGCGACGAACCGCAAGCCGAGCCGTGGTGGTGGCCGAGGCAGGCCGGACTCACCGGCGCAGAGCGGCGGGCGAGGCGCACGTAACGCCACCGGGGGCCCGCGCAGGACAACGCGCCGCCCGCGGCCGACGTACGGTGCGCTGCACGCAGGTGCGAAGGAGTCAACGCTATGGCCGACGTCGAGATCTCGCTAAAGCCGAGCGGACCGCTGTTGGTTCGGGGACCGATCGTTCTTAAAGACGTCGACGGCAATCAGATCGATCTCGGCGGTAAAGCCGTCGTCGCGCTCTGCCGATGCGGCGGTTCGACGGCCAAACCGTTCTGCGACGGCACGCATTCGAAGATCGGCTTCCAAGCCGCAACGGCGGCCGTGCGCGACGCGCAGTGACTTGACGCGCGCGACGCGCGCATGTTTCAATGCGAGCGATGATCTCCTGCGCTCCGCTCCGCCGACCGCCGCTAAGGCCCGTGCTTCACGCACTGGGTTGCGGCACGTACGTGTAGCCGGAACCGAATTGCGAGAATCACGGGCGCGCCGCACATGCGGGGCGTCCGTTTGCATTTCCGACGAAAGACGAATGTGGTCGAACCGCTCTACCTACGCTCCGCCACGCGCGCCGACGCACTCGCGCTCGCGCGGCTTCGACGCGCGAGCCTCATCGAACTCGGTCTACCGGGCGCGCTCGAGCCGGCCTTCGAACGCGATGCCGCGCTCGCGTTCGACGCACTCTTGGTCAAAGGCGAGCTCGCGGCGTGGCTGCTCGTCGCCGACGGCCGCGTCGCCGGCTCGGCATGTGCGCTCTTCTGGCACCGTCTGCCGTACCCGGAGACGTCGTTGCATGCCGAACTCGCGAGCGTCTACGTCGCACCCGCCTATCGCCGCCGCGGCATCGCACGCGAACTTTGTGCCGAGGCGATCGCCGCAAGCCGTGCCCGCGGCGCGCGACGCATCGTCGTCCATCCGAGCCGGGCGGGAGCCGCGCTCTACGCCGAGCTCGGCTTCACGGCCGGAAACGAACTCCGGCTTTAGCGAAGGACAGGTGTCGCGCGCGCCTCAATATTAGCGCATCGCTACCGATCATCAGCAGCCGACCCCCGAACTCTACGTCTCTTGCGACATCGAAGCCAACGGTCCGTGCCCGGGTCTGTTCTCGATGTTGAGCTTCGGCCTCGCCGCTTTCACGCTCGAGAAGAAACTCGTCGGCACGTTTTCACGCAATCTCGAATTGCTCGACGGAGCCGACCTCGACGAGCGGACGATGAAGTGGTGGGCAGAGCCCGAGCAAGCCGAAGCCTATACGAAGTCACGCGAGCATCTCGTCTCGCCGCGCGGCGCGATGGTGGATTGCAAATCCTGGCTCGACGAGATGCGCGCGTTCGGACGTCCGATCGTTTGCGGCGCGCCGAGCGGCTTCGACTTCACCTTCATGTACTACTATTTTCAACGCTTCCTCGGCGAAAGCCCGATCGGCTTCGCGAGCCTCGATCTGCGCAGTTATGCGGCGGCGGTCATGAAGCGCCAATATCGCCACGTCGGCAAGCGGCAATATCCCGCTGAATGGATCGACGATCTGCCGCACACGCACGTCGCCCTCGACGACGCGATCGAACAAGGCTGCATCGTCATTAATATGATTCGACACAACCTCGAATTGCCCCGCGTGCCCTTCTTAGAGGACGCTCGCTCAGCCTTGCGTTGAAGGGGTGGGCGGCGAATCTCTTCGGGGATCAGCCGGTACGCGCCCACCTTGCCGCTCGGGTCGATCCGCATCTGCACGAGCATCATTCCGCCGGTGAACGAGGCGTCGAACTCGTATCGCCCGGTGTCCGCATTACCGTTGCGTTGCACGATCGACTTGAGCGCGCCGAGCGCATGCATGCGATCGGAAAGGTCGCCGAGTTGGGCGCGCGTGATGTCGCGCTTGGTCGCTTCGTCGAAGGTGCCGAGCGTCGTGTCGAGATCGTTCGAATAGACCGCGCGCGTAACCTTATCGGCGAGCTGTTGCGGCGTGCTGGTGGCGTTTTGATTCGAACAGCCGGCGAACGCACACGAAAACAGCGCGCCGGTAAGCGCGCTGCATCGGACGATCTGCCGAAAGTCTAGAACGAACCCCACCCGTACGAGACCGTCTGCGCGGGTTGCGAACGCAACGCAACCGCGGCCTTCTGCGGCGGTCCGTTATGGACGGTGAAGTTCGGGCGCGACGGAGCGACGTGACTCACGTACGCCGTGCGGTTTGCGTGGCTATACTTCGAGCGGAGGAGCGAGTGCGTCAGCTCGGCGACTTGCACGTCGCGCTGATGGATCGCGCGGTGCTCATAGGCGACTTCGCGCTGCAGGTCGTGCACCAACGCGACTTCGCTTTCGAACGCCCGCTTCTCGTGAACGTACGCCGCTTGCGCCTGATTGCGCTCGGCCTCTGCCTCCGCCTGATGACGATCGTACTCCGCGTACTTTTGATGCACTTTTTTATTGTGATTGCCGATCAACAACGTGCTGCCGATCGCGGCGGCGCCGAAGATGATGTTCCGCGTGCTGGCGGCGCCATCGGCCAAAGCCGGGCGCGGCGCTGCAAACGATAGACCCACGGCTCCGGCCAGGGCGGCTGTTCCTAAACGACTCGACAAGTTCATGTGGTGGCAGGTCCTCCTCTTGGCGTCTTACCCGCACGTAACGGAAGTACACGTAGTGTGGTTCCGGTCACACCTCAACTTTACCGTCCTGCACGCGCGAGGGCCAATATGAGGGAGCGGCCCTTGCAAGGGGCCGGTTCTTCGGCCCGCCTCTGCGGCGCGAGGACGGGCGGAAGTCTCGCTCGTAGAACACGCAACGGTTCAAGACTTTTGGAAGGCATCACATGGCTCTCGCGGCTGCCGAGCGAAACTCGGCGCTCGACCGTCTCGACTGGGACCACCTGCACTTTTACGTCGGCAACGCCAAACAAGCGGCACATTTTTATGCGACCGCGTTCGGTTTTCGAATCGTCGCGTATGCCGGCCCGGAGACGGGCGTCGCCGGACGCGCCTCGTACGCCCTCGCGCAGGACGACCTCCGGTTCGTCGTAACCACGTCGCTAGGCGCGGGCCCGATCGCCGAGCACGTGCGCGCGCACGGTGACGGCATCCGCGACGTTGCGCTGCGCGTCGGCGACGCCACCGCCGCGTTTGCCGCCGCAATCGCTGCCGGGGCACGAGCCGTGGCCGAACCGAACGTGCTCGAAGACGCGCACGGCCGCGTGGTGCTCGCGACGATCGCCACGTACGGCGATACCGTGCACACGTTGGTCGAACGACAGGCCTATACCGGGGCGTTCCTGCCCGGCTTTGCGGCGCTCGATTCATCGCCGGCCGCACCGGAGCCGCCGGGGCTACGCGCGATCGACCATTGCGTCGGCAACGTGGGCTGGAACGAGATGGACACGTGGGTCGGCTACTATGCGAAGACCTTCGGTTTCTCGCAACTCGTATCGTTCGACGATCGCGATATCTCGACGCACTACTCGGCCCTGCGCTCGAAGGTCATGTCCGACGCGGACCACCGGATCAAATTTCCGATCAACGAGCCCGCACGCGGGTTGCGCAAATCGCAGATCGAGGAATATCTAGATTTTTACGGCGGGCCCGGAATCCAACACGT
>JAABUQ010001573.1_pt1 | contig 48430 bp, 51 predicted proteins | sample 5560001 | NCBI WGS metagenome assembly JAABUQ01 (sample SAMN10711888, study PRJNA513371) | rock metagenome | isolation source: Antarctica rocks | place: Antarctica: Victoria Land, Finger Mt nord | collected 2015-12-18
TCCGGGCCGAGCGGCATAACCCTCACTCTATTGCTACACTCCGCATCAAAATAGCCCGATCTCTGTTGGCCCATCTCCCTTGCTGCCCTTGGTGCTGCGCCTTGCGTTTGTAACACAGTAGTACTAGTCGGCTGGTGTGCTTTTTTGCGGCCGTTACCCCGCATTTTGGAACTGCTCTGTTAGATCTTCGTTGCAAGACCGGTGGAACATGCAATTTAGCCGCAACTATGCCAAAGAATACGCTCGCCTCTGATCGATAGAGTAACTGTGGCGAACAGCGGAGCACTACGCGTGCAGCGCCTAAGCAAGGCGAGCTATGGTTTTCCGCAGGTTTGCCAGCCGTTCTTTCCAATCAGCTCTGTCAATGAAGGATAACTATGGATGTACTAATCGTCGATGACTCGGCCGCTATCCGCAAAATCTTACAGCGTGTTCTGCGGCAGGCCGAGGTAGAACTTGGAACTGTTCACGAGGCCGGGGACGGAGTGGAAGCCCTTGAAATGCTCCGCAGCCATAAGGTCCAACTGATCCTCTCAGACATCAACATGCCGAATATGGACGGTATCGAGCTCTTGGGAAAACTCAAAAGCGATGATACCTTGAAGAGCGTCCCGGTGATCATGGTCAGCACGGAAGGCAGCCAGCAGAAAGTCATGGACGCCGTGCAGCTGGGTGCTTCCGGCTATGTCAAGAAGCCTTTCACCGCCGACCAGATCAAAGAGAAGTTAAAGGGTATTGTCTAGGCAAAAGGCAGCTGCTTGGGGCCCCGCCAGCCGCTTGTCGAGGACTTGCTTTGGATCTTCGCGCCTTAGTTATTGACGATTCACCGGTCATGCGGCAATTCATTTGCCGCTCTCTTAGCCTGTCTGGCCTCGCCTTCACGGAATGTGCCGAGGCCGGCAACGGCAAGGACGCCCTGGCGCTGCTGCGCGCACGCCCAGTCGACCTCATTCTCTGCGATGTCAATATGCCTCAAATGGACGGCGAACAGCTGCTCGAGCACATCAAACAAGATCCACAGTTACGCTCAATCCCAATCCTCGTCGTCTCTTCCGACGCCACCGCCACCCGCGTCGAGCGCATGCTGGGCCTCGGCGCCCAGGGATACCTGTTGAAACCGTTCTCGCCAGAGCTGCTGCGCTCCGAACTCAAACGAGTCCTCCCGCAGAGCTAAGCTGTTAACAACCCGGCAGCCAAGTGCGTTGCCGGGCTGTTACCCGAATCCGGCAGCCAGGTGCGTTGCCGAGCGTTTACCTAGAAGTCTCCCTCTCTGCCCCTGCCGGGCTATTCGTTTACGTGCTCAATCTGAAAAGCCCGTTTCCGTCCCGTCGAGACGATTTGGCCTGTGTATTTCCGCCGGCCGTTCACGAACAGATCAAGCGGCTTGCCCACCGGAAAGTCGAACGCCACGACATCGTTGACCTTCACGTCCACCAGGTCCTTCATTCTCATCACGGGTCCCACCAGGCGTCCTTCGAGGTCCACTCGCGACGTCCGGATCAGGTTCAAAACACGATTATGATCCTGATTAGTCGATTCGCGGCTCCGCATCATCCACTGTTGGTTGAATTTGTCGCGCAACGCTTTGACCACCATCGATGGAATGCCGATGTTCATCATCCCCGTGGTCTCGCCAACCCGCACTTCCATGCTGATCGCGACGACCGCTTCATTCGGCGACAGGATTTGCAGAATTTGAGGTTCTGTCTCGTGACTCTCGATCGAGAAATCGATCACCGTCACCGGGCTCCAGGCCTGCTTCAAATCGTTCAGAATGATTCGGAATAAGCCGTTGAGGATCGTCTGCTCGATTTCGGTGACCTTGCGCGTGACCTTCGGCCCGTTCTTGCCGGCGCCTCCCATAAGCCGCTCGAGAATCGGAAACACCAATGAAGGGTTCATCTCGAGCACGCCGCTCCCCTCATAAGGGCGCATCCCGATTGTCACCATACAGGTGGGGGAGGGAAAACACTGGGCGAATTCGACGAATGGCAACTGCTCCACCGAGATCAGGTTGACACCTACATAGGCCCGGAGGTAGGCCGACAGGCTGGAGGCTAATTTCCCGGCAAAGTTCTCATGGAGTACGTGAACGGCCCGAATCTGATCCTTCGCGATGCGATCAGGCCGCCGAAAATCGTAGCTCTCGACGTTTTGAGCCGGTGCATCGCTTGCCACCTTCCGCGCGTTCTTGAAGACGTCATCGATCTGGTCTTGAGAAAGCGCACGCTCAGCCATCAACCTATCCATCGCCTGAATTGGCCGTCAGCTTTAGTTCTGGATGGCGGGCTGTTTTGGATCCTTGTTTGGACCGGCTTGGTTTGGACCGGTTTCAGACCCAGCGGCCGCGGCGGCGGCGGATCCCATGTCAGCTAATATGCTGGCAACATAGTCCTGCGTCTCGGGGATGTTCGGCACCCCTCCGGCGTCATCCGTCCGCTTGGGACCTGCGTTATAAGCGCCTAGGGTGAGTTTCACGTCGCCCTTGTATTTGGTAAGCAATTGCTTCAGATAAGCCGCGCCGCCGTTCACGTTCTGCGCCGGATCGAAGGCGTCGGCCACTTGCAACAGGTCCGCCGTGTCAGGCATCAGCTGCATTAAACCTTGTGCGCCTTTCGGTGACACCGCGCACGGCCTAAAGCCTGATTCCTGCTTGATCACTGCCCGGATCAGTTTCGGCTCAATCGATTGTTTCTCGGCAGCGGTCTTCACCAGCGCGTCTATCTCGTCCGGGGCCATGGCCGGGCAGTCCGGCTGCAACCGCGCCATCACAGCCGGTGGGAGCGCCGGAAATGCCGAGATAAAATCCCCCGCCTTCTGGGCCAGTTGCTTGCTTAGACCAATCTGCTGCCGTACGGATTCTCGCTGCTTCTGGAACGCTGCCTGTTGCTTCTCAAGCGACGATTGTACCGCCGCCCGCGGGTCATTCGCGGCCGGAACTTCCGCCCCGCAAGCATGAGCCGCAAGAATGGCGCCGAGAGATAATTTGGCTTTTAATAAGCTGTTTTTTCCAGGCATCAGTGAGGTGTAGTTCCCTCATCGGCTTCCACGAGGAAATCTTTATAGCCCTAGCCCAGTTTTTCGTTGTCGAATTCCACTGACGCAGTAAGGTGCCCGGAGTCGAGCAGAAATCCCTGCCGTACGCGCTTTGGCGCCGTATCTCCGCTGGCCGCACTCTGCTGGCCGATCCCGGACGCCCGCAAGCTCATCTGAGAAAGCGGGTCGACCGAGCTCAGAAACCTTCCGCAAATCATCGTGCCAAGTTCCTCTACCATCTGCCCAGCGCTGCCTTTGCCGCGCCGCTGCTCGCATTCTCCCAGGAAGGCATCCCTCAGCGACCAAGCCGCACTGCTGCTGACCTCCAGCTGTAAACGCCCGGAACGGCTGCCATAGAAGTTCACTGCCGTGACAATCGTCTCGGCATTGTTCTGCCAGGATTCGTCTGTCGGCGCGACCTCTGAGAAGCACATTGTCTCGACAACGTGCCGCACCGTGCGTTTCAGGGCGTCGTGCATCTTTTGATCGGATTTATTTTGTTCAGACATTGAGATTCCTCTTTAGACCCTTGCCGTCTGCTTACGACGCTCTATACTGCTGTGCCGGTTCTTCCGCCAGCTGCACCGCGACCTTAGCCCGGCGCGTGTCGCTGCGGACCATCAAACGGTCCGTCGCCGAATCGAACCAAACCGCCCGCATCGTGTCGCCCCCGAGATCCTCGCTCTTCAGCAACACGCCTTCCGCCCACAACGCCTTACGCACGGCCAGATCGTTGCTTCTCCCGTTGACCTCAGAAGTCTCTTCAGAAACATTCGCCCCACCGATGGCCTGAATCTGAATGTCCCGGTTGCTCGCCCCGCACTTCCGTAGCGTCGAGAGCAGCAGCGAAACTCCGGTATCGGCAAACAACCAGGGGTTGTCCTTCGCCTTGCCCGGATCGACCCTCGAATCCGGGTAGACAAACCGTAGCAGGGCGGACAGCCCCAAAGTGGGCGCGTTGGCCGTGATCACCACATCCGACCCTAGACCGTAAGTCGTTAAGCGGCAAGCGCCTTCGGAGCTGAAACGGCACTCGCCCGCGAGCACGTTCGCCTCTGATACTTGGTTTGTGTGTAATACCTTTGCTAAGCCCATGTTGTTGTCGATACACCTCTATCGATGACACGCGGGCGCAGTTAGACCGAATTTGCTGTCAATGCCCGGCTGTTTTCACGGCCGGCTTGTCGGGTGCCTTGTCAGGCGCTTTCAAAGGCGGTTCTGGAGCATGCGCCTGTTTCTCGCCACCGGCCGCGGGAGTAGGCGCCTTAACCCCTTTTTCAGCGCTGCCCTTGCCCTTCTCCTCAGGCGCCGCCTGTTGCTGCAGATACCTCACAATGATCGAGATCCTACGGTTCGAAGGATCCTGCGGTTGATCGGGCACGCGAAGTTGCTGGTCGGCAAAGCCCCGCACCTGACCCACCTGGTTCGGGCGCAGCCCGGTAGTATCCATGATGCGCCGCGCTGCATTCGCCCGGTCCGCGGAAAGCTCCCAGTTGGTGTAGTTCGGGTTGGTATAAGACTGCGAGTCGGTGTGCCCTTCAATCAGGACGCCGTTCTGCATTTTTCCTAGCTGGCGCGCGAGTTCCTCCAGCAGAGATTTCCCGGTCTCGGTCGGGCTGGATTGTCCAGTCTCGAAAAACATGCCTTTCTCGTTCTCGAGCAGCTCAATGCGCAGGCCCTCGCCCGTGATGGTCATCTTGACGTGATCCTTCAACTTATTGAACTCGGGGTTCTGCTTGAGAGCCTGCTCGATCTTCTCTTTCAATTGGCCCAGCTGAGTCTTGGAGATGGTCAGGCTTTCGCCCACGCCCGCCACCGAGCTGCCAATCTGCTTCTTGGTCCCGTTCGGGTCCTTGAAATATCCCGCTACCGATTCCTTCACATCCTGACTCGAACTCAGAAGCCAAAGTACGATGAAAAGCGCCATCATGGCCGTCACAAAGTCGGCGTAGGCCACCTTCCACGCCCCTCCGTGATGGCCTCCATGACCGCCCTTCTTCTTCTTGATGATGATGATCGGCTGGACAGGCGAACTCATGAGTTAGGCGGCAGCCGGAGCTTCCTTGCCGCCTCCCTTACAGGCCGCTTCCATCTCCTTGAAGCTAGGTCGTGACTCGTAAGGAATAGAACGCCGTGCGAACTCTATCGCCAGAATCGGCGGCGCTCCCCGGACGAACGCGATCAGGCCGGTTCGAAGGCAATGGAAGTACTGGGTGGCGGCATCGTTCGAGCGAGCCATGTTGGCCGCGAGCGGTGAGAGAAAGCCATAACACAGCAAAATGCCCAGGAAAGTTCCGACCAGCGCCGCCGCCACCTTGTGCCCTACCTCCGCCGGCGGCCCGCCGATCGATCCCATCGTGATTACGACGCCCAGAACCGCCGCCACGATGCCTAGGCCCGGCAGGGCATCGGCAACGCTCGTCAGAGCGCCTACCGGCCCTTGCGCTTCGTGGTGGTGGACATCAAGATCCAGCTCAATCATGGAGTCGAGATCGTAATGCGAGATCGTCCCTGTCATCGCCATGCGTAGGGTGTCGCAGATGAAATCAAGTTTGTGATGGTCTTTTGTGACCGCCGGATACTTATTGAAGAGTTCGCTCTTCTCGGGCTCCTCCACATCCGGCTCTAACGCGCTCAACCCTCCCTTACGCCCTTTCGAGAAGGTCTCGTTCATCAGCTTCAAAGTCTCAAGGTAGAGATTCTTGTTGTACTTGTTAGAGCCAAAAGCGCCCAGGATGCCCTTCAGGACGGCAATGATCACCGGAAGTGGATTGGCGATCAGCAACGTACCGACAGCCGCACCCCCAATGATGAGTAGCTCCGCCGGCTGCATGAGCACCTTCAGGTTGCCGTGCTCCATGAGATAACCGCCTACGACGGCGCCTATTACCACGACAATCCCTATGATCGAAAACATACTTCGGCTGACTGGCTCTCGGGAGACATATCGACCGTACCTCTATCAAACCTGTAGGCACCGGCGCTTATTCTCACAAAGCAGCACAAAAGCCACGTTTTCGCCCGAACACTACTCTAAATTCGGCCCCAGTCCTTCGATACTGTTTTGCGGAGAGAATGATGTTCACCAACCCTTACCAAGCCTACGAACAAGGCAGCGTTATGGCCAGCCAAAGCCCCATGCAGCTCATCATTGCGCTGTACGAGGGAGGCATCAGCGCCATACAAGAGGCAAAGCGTTGCTTGGAAGCCGGCGACATCATGGCGCGCGCCAAGGCGATCACCAGGGCCGGCAACATCGTGGCCGAGTTGCAGATCTCCGTCAAGCAAGACCAAGCCGAGGGGCAGGAGCTTAGCGCCAACCTGACCCGCTTATACGGGTACATGCAACAGCGGCTGCTCGAAGCCAACATGAAGCAGATTGCAGAACCGCTGGTCGAAGTAGAAGGTTTGCTCAGAACCATGGTGGAAGCATGGTACGTCGTGGCCGAGAAGGAGCGGGGCGCCGCCGCTGAGGCCCAACTGATGGACTACACGGAACCAGAAGTGACGGCCGGTGAGGACGATGTGCTTCGAATTTCCTACGGCGGGTATTATCGGGAACCAGTCGAAAGCTATTCCGCTGTTTCCTTTTCGTTCTAATCGATTTCGTTTTAACCGGTCAGCTTACATCCATGCCTTCCGCTCAACCATCCAACGATCGAAACAGAGCACGACCATACTGAGCATGACACCCCCGGAGTGCCGTGCAGCTGCCGTGCCTGTCAACGCAGGAATGCGGAGGCTGCCCGGTTTTTTCACTAACCGCGCGGCAACGCAATTCGCTGGCTTCTAGCAAGGTCAGCGGAGTTACTTCTATGCTTGACCAAACGCAGCTTGGCTGGGGGGCAGTACGAGGGCGGCTAAAAAGAATAGGGCGCCGCCGCAGCTGACGCCCTCTGATGAACTAACCTACACGGAGTCCGAAGCAGCAGCAAAGTGAAACGACATGCTTCGCTTTGTTACGGCTGGTTTACCGGGGCCCGATCAAAAGCTTCTCGGGAGCCGCCTTTTCCGTGTGACCACCCTGCTGGCGGCTCACGGTCGTCTCAATCATATGCGCCAGGCCTAAACCGCCGTTTGACGCCATGGCTTGCGAAAACTGAGATTCCGCCATTCCGATCGCCGTGTCGTCTCCTGTGCCCTCGCCACTGCCGAGCCATCCTTCTTCGCCCCCTTCGCGAACGGTCTTCATCATTTCCCCAATCATCAGCGCCTCAAATTGCTGCGCCGCTTTGTGGACCCGGGAATCCTTTTGAGTACCGGGGACATTGGCCTTAGCAGCTTTCATGGCGCCATCGGGTTGCGAAAGCAACGGTGCGGAAATACTGGAGGTAGTAGACATAGGAATCAACTTAGAGGACTTCAAGATCAGCATCAAGCGCCCCGGCGGCGCGCAGGTTTTCAAGAATCGCGATCACATCTCTCGTCGTCGAACCGATGGAGGCCAAGGCTTTCACCAACTCCTCAACCGTCGCTCCCTGCTTCAGCACGACGTTACGCGTTCTCTCGTCTTTGGCGTTGACGGTAGTCTGGGGCACCACCTGAGCTGGAGCATCGGAAAACGGACCGGCTGGTACAGCCGTATTCACGGTCTGAATTTCAACCGTCAGGTTGCCATGCATGATGGCCACAGGCTCAATATGAACTTCCTGCCCGAGCACAACGGTTCCGGTCCGTTCATTAATGACGACGCGAGCTTGCCGGTCGGGCGAAACGGAAAGCCGCTCCAAAGCCGAGACGAACCCTGTTGAATCGGAGGCATAAGTATCCGGCAGCTTTACTGAAACCAATGCCTCATTATCGGCGTGCGCTACCGCGCCGAAGCGTTTATTCACCGCTTCTTGAATGCGCGCGGCGGTGGTAAAGTCAGCGTCCTTCAACTGCAGCCTGATCACGCTGCCAAGCGCCACCGAGGGCGCGGCTCGCTCCACCGTAATGCCGTTCGGCAAGCGGCCTACGGTCGGATGATTGACCGTCGCCGAATTTGCCGTTCCGCGTCCCGCGACGAAACCGGCCGTGACGACGCTCCCTTGCGCGGTACCGTAGACTTGGCCATTGATGCCCTTGAGGGTAGTCATCACCAGTAGCCCGCCTTGTAAATTGCTCGCGTCCCCGATGGCCGCTACCGTTCCATCGAGAGTCGTACCTGGTTGGGCATAGGCCGGAAGCCTCGCGGTGATCATCACGGCGGCGGTATTCTTGACCGTGACCAGTCCGGGCGAGACACTCACGCCCATACGCTGCAGCATGTTGGTGAGACTCTGGACCGAGAATATCGTCTGCTGGCGATCCCCGGTTCCGTTCAAGCCCACAACCAGGCCGTACCCAATCAGTTGATTCGCCCGCACGCCCTCAATCGTGACCAACTCTTTCAGCCGCACCTTGGCGTCATACCCGGGAGGCGTCACGATAGGCGCCGTGGCAGCCGCGGATAAGGCCCCAGCCGCAGCGACCGGCGCCGGCATCGCACGGGCCGCCGCCGAGGAAGGGGAGGGTGACACGACGGGCGCCGTGAGTGGTCCCGCAGGTGGCGCCGCGAGTAATCCCGTAGCCGCCGGCGGTGCTGCCGTCCTATCCTGGGCGGCAACGCTGAGGCTGAGCGGAAAAAGCAGCAGAGCAAGAAAATGTTTCATGAGAGTCGAATTAGAAAGGAAGAATGCCCAGCAGCAAACGGTACAGAAAATTCGGACGCTTGATTGAATCGTTTACGACGCCCTTGCCGTTCAGCTGCAATTCCATTTGACCGATACTGTCGGACCGCACCACGTTCGCGGTCGATAGATCGACCGGCCGCACCACGCCTCGCAGCTTGATGTCCTGGTTTTCGGAGTTGACCATCACGCTCTTATTTCCCTCGATGACCAGATAGCCGTTCGGCAGCACATCAACGACTCGCGCCGTCAAGGTTGTCGAGAGCGTAGTCTGACGCGAGGTTGTTCCCTGGCCGTTCAGCTGCGTGTTGTTGGTGGTATTGAGCAGGTTCGCAAGCGGGTTGGCCGCAGAAAGCGTCCCGCCGAGCGCGGTGGTGCTCGAGTTGGCATTCGAGGCTCGCTGCGTCTTTGTAGCGCCGGTCGACACCGCATTGACGGATTCATTCACCAGGATGGTGACCATGTCGTCAATGCCGCGGGCGCGCAGATCGACCGCAATATCCCCGAACGCCGAAGCACCGGCGTAGAGGGAGCCCGGGTTCTCCATGCCGGCCGAAGCGGCTCTTTGATGCGCCTGCTCGACGTACTGGTCGAGGGCGCTTTTTTGCTTCGCTTTTTTGCTGGTCTTTTGCGCCTCGGCAGCGCCCGCCATCAGCAGGCAGGCACAGGCGGTTACGAAAGAGCGTCTCATAGTTTCTTTTCCTCGACGGCGAGTCCGGACGAAGTGCCCGGAATGACTAGAACTTTGTCTTTGTCTTCGACACGGGCGCGGAACTTCTTGCCGCTGGTCGAATTGCGGACCGTAATCACGGCCCCACGCCGTCCGCCATCCTCGGCAAAACCTCGCGCTTCAACGTGCGCGTGCCCCTCTTCGGCAATCACTTGCACCAAGTCGCCCCGCTCCACATCCCGCGGTTTGTCGAGATCGTTTTCCGTTAAGGGGACACCCGCCGGGAGAGGGCGGCGGGGCACCATGCCGATGGCGGAAGCGAGGCCCGTCAGAAGCTTATCGCGCAAGAGTGGGCCGTCGTAGGGCGCGAGACTCAGTTCATCGGGGGTGATGGCCAGTTCCGGCTTCAAAGGCTCGGTCGGAACAATATGATTCTCCTTCACTCGCACCCGCGCACGGGCCCAAATCACGTAGTGCCGGGCGCCCGCGTAGACGACGTAACCACGCCAGGTAACGGCCTCGTCCGATACGCCGCTGAGCCCCGAAAGGGGAAACACGATCTCACCGAGGGGCGCGGGCGCGAGACTCTGGTCAACCAGTTCCACTTGTGCATTTCTTCCCGCAAGTGTCTTGCCAATGGCGGCAAGAAGGGCTTCACGCGCAGGCACTGCCATTTGCCAGGCAAAGCAGACGCTGTCCGGGAAATCGCCTGCGATCTGATGCGCTTGGGCCAGGCGCCGGAGATCGGCGGGATGAAAGATCCGGGTTTGCCCGGGCGCCGGCGCGAAGCCCACATCGAGCGCGGGCGGCAAAGCCGCAAACGCCGGCGCCGCCCCGGCCAAATCCCGTGCGTAGATGCGGTCGGCGGCAATCCTATGACAGGCCGCCGCTTGCACAACCGACGCCACGACGAACGCCCACATCATTGCGTGATCTGATTCACCTGCTGATACATTTCATCGGCAGCTTTCACCACCTTCGAGTTGGCCTCATAAGCGCGCTGGCTTTGAATCAAGTCCACAAACGCGCCCACCACGTCCACGTTCGATTGCTCGCTATAGCCCTGCATCAAGGTGCCTAAGCCCTCGGGGCCGCCCGGGTTCGCCACCTGCGGGTCGCCTGATGCATCGGTCGGCTGAAACAGTGTGCCGCCCAAGCTGTTCAGCCCGGCGGGATTGGCAAAGTTCGCTAGCTGGATCTGCCCTGCTTTCTGTGACGCCGTTTGGTTCGGCAGCATGTAGCTGACGGTCCCGTCCTGGCCGATCGTGATGCTTTGCGCCGTGCTCGGAAGCGTGATCTGCGGCTCAAGCGGATTGCCGCTCGCATCGACCAGCGCGCCGTTCTTATCCAGCTGGAAGGCGCCCGCGCGGCTATAAGCAATCTCGCCCGAAGGCTGCCGCACCTGGAAGAAGCCTTTGCCTTGAATCGCCATGTCCAAGGGATTATTGGTCTGAGTCAAACTTCCTTCGGTGAAGATAATTTCGTTGCCGGCCGCGCGCGTACCGAGGCCGATCTGGAGTCCGGCGGGAACCGTCGTTTGCGCGCCGGATTGCGCTCCCGGCTGAACCATATTCTGATAGATCAGATCCTGAAACTGGGCGCGGCGCATTTTGAAGCCCGCCGTGTTGGCGTTCGCCAGGTTATTGGCGATGTTGTCCACGTTGAGCTGCTGCGCGGTCATGCCGCTGGCGGCGCTGTAGAGTGCTCGAATCATTTAGTCCCTCTTCCTCAAAAAGTCTTAAGAGCCTACCTTGGCTACTTGCTCGATGGCCTGCGTGTTCATGTCATTTCCGATCTTTACGGCCTTTTGCAGCATTTCGAAATTGCGCAGCAAAGACACCATGCGGGCGGCTGCTTCGGCGGGCTGCGCATTCGAAGATTCGATCTGGCCCTGGTGCACCTGCGTGTTGCCGGCCGGGGCGGCGCCCGTTTGCGCGCCTGGGTTCGAGAAGTAGCTGGCGGCCGATTTGTTCAGCTGGTTCGGATCTTTGAATTCCGTCAGCTCCAGTTGGCCGATCACGCTGCCGCTCTGAGAAACCTGGCCATCGCCCCCAACTTCGATCGGAGACGGCGAATTGCTCTGCAGAGTGTTCCCATCGCTCAGCCGCACCGCGTATCCTTCGGCGCTCACTAATGTCCCTTGCGCGGAAAAATGAAAATTGCCGTTGCGTGTATAGAGCGGGCCGCTGGGGCCGTTGACTGAAAGGAAGCCGCCCCCCGACAGGCCTACGTCGGTCGCGTTGCCGGTATTGACGAGCGTGCCTTGCGCGAAGTCCGTCCAGGGTTTTTGAATCACCGGCGCGGCCCCGACAGTCGCCGGCTGACCGGCGATCTCGGGAGCGAGATAGGTACTATAAAATTCGCGATCCGCCTTGAATCCGCTGGTCGAAGTGTTCGAGAGATTGTTGGCGAGCATATCGAGCGAGTCCATGCGCGATTGCAGTCCGCTCGCCGCAGCCGAAGTGAGTCTATCCATCGTCGCGTCTGCTATTGCAATCGGCATGCCGCAATCAGAAAGAGTAGAAATGGCCGCATTTGCCGCGATATAGCAGTAGCCCGAGCGCGGGCAGGAAAAAGCTACCGTGCGAAGTGTCGAGTTTTTGAGCGGGCCCGCGGCGCCGGACTCAATTTCTTGACGGCCGCTTCGCCTTGCCGTTCTGAATCCGTTTGAAATCAGCGGTGGCGTGTTTGGTTCGCGACGTGCATAAGTCCGGTACGTGATCCCAACATCACTAGACGCTACGGGCTTTGCGCCCGCCGATGGCAACCGGTCTTCGCCCTCCTCGCCGCTTGGGTATCGTTCTAGAGAGCGAGGAAGTGAGGGGACAGACCAGGGCTCAAGTTTCCATCAAGTGATGAGCTCCTACTCGCGGTCGCATGAGGAGAACAAAGCGGACGAGAGCAAGCCGAAAGAGTCCAAGCCAGCCGCCGGCGATCAGAAAGCACCCGCCAACGACCAGGCCGCCGCGCCGCCGCCGTCGAGCCCGCCTGCTGCGGCGGCTTCTTTCACAGGCACCTTAGGCGTACGCCAGAGCGCTCAAGACGATCAGGCGGCAGCCCCGAACCAGGCGGCGCCGGCAGGCGCTAAAGGGACGGGCGCCCCACAGAAGACCGCCGTCATGACGCCGCAAACGGGTGCCGCCACGCAGTTTTCCGGACTTTCTACCATGCAGATGCTGCTGAACGGAGCATCGCTCACGCAGATCTTAGCGGGCGCAAACAGTGCGCAGCCCGCGCCTACACCCGGGACACCGGCAGACGGCGCGGCGGATGTGAGTAGTAAGGCCGGCGGCGACACGGCCATCCCGGCGACCGGCAACTCTCTCGCCGGAGCATTAGCAGGGGCGGCGAGCGCGAAAGCCGGCCAGCCGAAATCGGACAATCCGAAAGCGAGCGATTTGAAACGCCCGCGGGACCCTCACGGCCCTTCAGGAGCGGACCTGCCGCTGGCGGCGGCAAACAACACGCTGCTGGTCGAGCCAGTGTCCAGCGGCCGGCAAGCAAGCGGCCGGGAAGAGAACGGCCCCGGCTCCTCGAAGGCGGCGCCTGAAGGGCTGGCCGCGATCACCGGCAGCGCCCACGAAACACAGCAACTGTCGGCCGCCGGGCAGAATGAGAACCAGGCGCAGACGGCGGCAACCAACTTCGCCTTCGCCGTACGCCTCCGCTCCGGCGCAGCAGACGCATCGCCTGCGGAATTAGAGGCAGCGGGCGCGCAGGGCCCCATCGCCTTAGCCGCCCAAGCACAGCATGTCGTGGCGGCAGTAGCGGCTCCAGGCAGTGCCGATCTGCCCGGCGGGACGGCGCACAATGGAGAGCATCCCGGCGCGGGGTCAAACGAGACCGCCCTGCTGTGGGCGGGCGAAACGGCGGCGGCCGGACCCGCGGCGCATACCGGCTCTTCTTCGGCGACTGAGGAGTCCGCGCCTACCGCAGCGGCAGAGGCCGATCCGGCCGCGCAGAGTGAACCGGTACGAAACGTCAGATTGCAGCTGGAGGGAGAGAACAATCAACGCGTCGATATCCGCTTGGTTGAGGTAGCGGGCGAGATGCGCGTCAGCGTGCGCGCCGGCGACACGAAGCTGGCGCAAACGCTTCAGGAACACATTCCAGATCTGAGCAACCGGCTCGATCAGCAACGCTTTCGAGCCGAGATCTGGAGCCCGCGCACGGAGAGCGCCTCGCCCTCGAGCGGCTCAAACGTGGGCGGGCAGTCTTCGCGCGGCGGTGATGCGCCGGGCCAGGGCGGGCAGCAGCGGCAAGGAAACGGACGTCAGCGGCAGAATCAGCCGGATTGGGTGGACGAACTCGAAAACTATTCCAGCCCGGCTACAACCACTAGGAGCAACCAGTTATGGCCCCAATAGGCAACTCATTACCATCGATCGGCAGCAACCCGACCACCCCGTCGAGCTCTTCCTCGGCTTCCCCGAGCAGCAAATCGACCGACCCGACAGCGGCGCTTGGCAACACAGGAACGTTCCTTCAGCTGCTGGTCGCGCAGCTGAAGAATCAGGATCCCTCACAACCGCAGGACGGAACGCAGTTTGTTTCGCAGCTGGCCCAGTTCAGCAACCTCGAACAGACCATCGGCATGAAGACGGATCTGGATTCGATCAACGCGAAGTATACAAACGCGGCTACCGGCGCGACAGGCAAGCAAGGTACTCAGTCCGGAACCAATCCCACACAGAAACTTCAATAAGGAGCTATTTAAAAAAACATGTCTAGCGCGTTTTCAATCGCACTTTCCTCTCTGCAGGCGAACTCGGATGCCATCACCACCACCGGCAACAACCTGGCCAACCTGAACACGACGGGCTTCAAATCGAGCAACATCGATTTTCAAACGCTGGTGAGCGAACAGCTGGGCGGCGGCGGGGCGCAGGGCCAATACGGCTTAGGCGTGGCGTCCCCCATCAACCAGCAGATTTTTTCGCAAGGCACGCTGCAAAGCAGTACCTCGCCCTTGTCAGCCGCCATCCAAGGCAATGGCTTCTTTGTGGTGAATGACTCCAAGAACCAGCAGTTGTATACCCGGGACGGCGATTTTACCCTGAACAGTAGCGGCGTGCTGCAGACCCAGGGGGGCCAGAACGTGCAGGGCTGGATGGCGACTCAAACCGGCATTAATACGACCGGCGCTCCCGGCAACATTGTGATCCCGACGGGAACCGTGCTGGCGCCGCAAGCGACAAAGAACTTCTCGATCAACGCGAACCTGGACTCGAGCGCGATCGCCGGCAGCGCTAACGGTATTTTCTCGCAGCCCATGACAGTCGTGGACTCCCTCGGCTCGCAGCATCAGCTTACGGTCAACTTCACAAAAAGCGCGACCGCGAATCAATGGACCTATCAGGTCACGATTCCGAGTCAAGACGTAGGGGGCCCGGCCGGTAGTCAGACTGATCTCTTGGCGTCACCCGGCACCATCAACTTCAATACCGACGGCAGCATGTCGACCGCGGGCGGAACGGCGCCGGTGGCGCTTTCGATCGGGGGTCTCTCGGACGGCGCAGCCAACCTGGGCATCAATTGGAATGTGTTCAACGGCGGCGTGGGCAGCTTGACGCAGTACGGCCAAGCTTCTGCTCCGGCGGCCTTATCGCAGGACGGCTCGGCGGGAGCGCAGTTTACAGGCGTATCGATTCAGAGCGGCGGCCAAATCGCAGCGACGTTCTCAAACGGGCAGCAAAAAGTGGTAGGCCAATTGGCCATGGCTGCGATTCAGAACCCGGAAACACTCGAAAATGTCGGCGGCAACAACTTCACCGCTGGGGTGGGGACCGCCACGCCGGCTCTTGGCGTCCCGCAAACCGGCGGGCGAGGGCAGATTATGGGCAGTTCGCTTGAAGGCTCGAACGTCGACATGGCGACGAGCTTCACGAATTTGATCATCTATCAGCGCGGCTATCAGGCGAGTTCGAAGGTCATCACGACCGCGGATCAGATGAGCCAGGATTTGTTGCAGCTAATCCATTAGCGCAGTTTGACCGATGAACACACTTGAGGAGCTTGGCGACCTAGCCAAAGTGCCATTGCAGGTAGAGGCGGTGCTCGACACCCGTTCGATCACCGTCGGAGAAATCCTGGCGCTTGAAACCGGAAGTCTCATTCGCATGAACCGATCAGCGGGAGAAAGCATTCAGGTCCATGTCGGCGGTATACACATCGCCGACGGTGACATCGTGACGATGGAAAACCTGATCTGCGTGCGTATCACGGACTTCCGGGAGCAGCGCTAGACTGCCAAGCTCCTGAAGTGGCCCTAGGTGGGAGCAGACACTCGCGGTTTTCTTTGTACTCGGATTGCTGGTGGCTAGCTTGTGGCTGTTACGCCGCAAGGGCTTTGCGAGCCTGAAGCTCGGCTTCGCCAGAAGCGTGGGCGGCGCCAAACGCATGGAGCTGCTCGAGCGGATGCCTTTAACGCCTCACCACTCGCTGCATCTGGTGCGGGTCGAAGACCGCCTATTTTAATTGGGGTTTCTCCCCAAAGCTGTGCACTGCTCGATGCCTTCTCCACTGTTCCGGACAGCGCCGCTTTGTCGGCCGGCGCCTTCTCAACCGGTGCATCTTCGACCGGTGCATCGCGGGCGGGCGCCTTCTCGGCCGGTCCATTATCTTTCGGTGCTCTGTCGCCCCCTACCGATAGGCAGGTCTCATGAGGGTCATTGGGCGAACCCTGGCTTTCCTCCTTTTCGGCCTCCCGGCCTGGGCTACCCCGCCCGCAAGCGGCCTCAGTGCCTTCGGCGTCACCACCGGCAACGGCGCCCATGGCATGACACTGAGCGCTCCCATGCAGATTGCCTTGGGCCTCACGCTGCTGAGCATGTTGCCGGCGGCGCTCATGTGCATCACGCCGTTCTTGCGCACCGTGATTGTGCTCCACTTTTTGCGGCAGGCGCTAGGGACACAGAGCGCCCCTTCAAACCAGGTGCTGGTGGGCTTATCCCTGTTTCTTTCGCTCGTCATCGTGCAACCGGTCTTCATAGAGATCTATAAAGAAGCGTGGCAGCCTATGGAGCAAGGCCAGCTCACAACCGAGCAGGCCATGGACAAAGGAGCCGCTCCGCTCAAGAAGTTTCTGCTGCGATTTGCACGTGAGCGCGATATCCGGCTGTTTGTCGAGATCTCGCGAGATCCGGCGCCCCGGACCGCGGCGGACCTCAGTTTGAGGGTTCTGGTCCCCGCCTATATTCTGTCGGAGCTCAAAGCCGGGTTCCAGATCGGCGCGGTCTTGTACCTGCCGTTTCTGGTGATCGATATCGCGGTGGCTTCCGTGACGCTTTCGATTGGAATGTCGCAGTTACCCCCGGCCATGGTCTCCGCGCCCTTTAAAATCCTGCTGTTTGTCCTGGTAGATGGCTGGAACCTGGTGATTGGATCGTTGATGAAGAGCTTCTACCAGTGAAGGGCGGACGATAGCCATGACACCTCAGTTTGTCATTCAGATCATCGGGCATGCGCTCATGGCGGCATTCTGGATTTGCTCGCCGATACTCGCCATCGCTTTTGTTCTCGGCCTGGCGATCAACCTGATCCAGATCGCGACTTCGTTGCAGGACCCGGTCTTCAGTACGGTTCCTAGACTGGCTGCTTCGCTCGCGGGCATGCTGCTGCTGCTGCCCTGGATGCTGCATACCGCCATGGCGTACGCCATCTCCATTTTCGGGAATCTGACGCTGTATGCGCGGTGAGCTGACGCTCTCTGTCTCAACCCTGTTTGGGTTTGTCTTCGTGCTTGCCAGGATGCTGGGGGCCTTCGTGTTCGTCCCGCTTCCCGAACGCGATGCGGGACCGAGCACGGCGCGCATTGTGCTGGCGCTTGCGAGCACCATGACACTATTTCCGCGTTGGCCCGTGGTCGATGCAAGCCAACTGACCACAGGCGCGCTGTTTCTCGTCCTCGTTTCCGAGATGGCGCTCGGAACCGGCATGGGCTTGCTGGTCAGCTTTATAGCCGAAGCACTGACGCTCGGCGCGCAGATCTTGAGCCTGCAAGCCGGGTACGCGTACGCCTCTACCGTGGATCCCACTTCGCAAGCGGATTCGGACGTCTTGCCGGTCCTCGCCAACCTCATGGCCGGTCTCTTGTTCTTCACAACCGGCCTCCACCGCTTTGTCATTCAAGCCTTTGCCGACAGTCTGGACCGCTACCCGCCAGGCATGTTCTCGCTAGACCGGAACCTTGCGAACACCGTAATTCATGTGGGTTCGGGTATGTTCTCGGTGGGCCTCCGCCTGGCGTTTCCGGTCATGGGGCTGTTGCTGATGAGCGAACTCTTGCTCGGACTGATGGGCCGCATCAGCTCGCAACTCCGCCTGGGGCAGCAGGCTGGTCCGGTAAAGATGTTGATCTCGCTTGCGACGCTCACGGCCATTCTCGCGGTCGTGCCGAAGCTATATACATCCTATGCCTCAGAGGTCTTCCGCTTCATCCGCCACGATTTCGGCCACTAGGCGGCTCCGACTAGGGCAAGATGGCCGGCGATAAAACCGAAAAAGCGACTCCGCAGCGCCAGAAAAAGGCGCGCGAGCAAGGTCAATTTCTCTCGGCAAGAGAGATGGTGGGCGCGATGCAGTTTGTCGCCGTTCTGGTCGTTCTCGGTCATACCGTTCCAGCCTGGCAGAATGAGTTGCGGCTCTCAATGACCAAGCTGCTCGAGCGTAGCGTCACCGCCGAAATGACGCTGACCGAGTGGGTCTTCCTCATTCGCACTCTCTTCCTCCACACCCTGACCCCGCTGCTGCTGGCCGGGGCCATTCTGTGGGTCTTAACCGCGGGCGTTCACTTTGCCATGACGCAAGGCGGCTTCAGCATTCAGAAGCTGATGCCTAAATTCGACCGCTTCAATCCCTTCAACAAGCTGAAGGAGCTGCCCATGCAGAACCTGAAGGCGGTGGTGACGGCCACTTTGCTGATGGCCGTTCTCGGGATGGCGATGCGCTCGTTTTACGAGGCCAACGCCGATATGTTGTTGCACCTTCCGCTTGAGACGATTACCACCGCCTCGGCGCAGCTCGGAGACGCGCTCGATAGCCTGCTCTGGAAGGCGGCGGGAGTCTTCCTGGTGTTTGGCGCGGTCGATCTGTTCCAGCAAATTAAAAAACACAGCTCGTCCATGAAGATGACCAAGCAGGAGGTGAAAGAGGAACACAAGCGGAGCGAAGGCGATCCCCAGATGAAGGGCAGGATTCGGCGCATGCGGCGCGACCTGTTGCGGCGGCAGATGATGAAGGATGTTCCCAAAGCCACCGCCGTCGTTGTGAACCCGACACACTTTGCTATCGCGCTGCGTTATGAAGTGGACACGATGGGCTGTCCTGTTGTCGTCGCCAAGGGCAAGAACTGGCTGGCATTACGAATTCGCGAGATCGCCAAGGAACATGACATCCCCATCGTCGAGAACCCGCCGTTAGCCCGCGCCTTATATGACTCGCTCGATGTAGGGCGGGCTATACCCCCCGAGTTTTATAAGGCCATAGCCGAAATCTTAGCCTACGTGTACCAACTAATGGGCCGCAAAATGCCTGGATAACTTCGTCCGAGGAGGCGCCTACCAGTCGATGTCATCGCAAGTACAGGCGCTTGCCGCGCCCAAAAAACCGGGCCTTTTCGAGAAACTGAACCTACCGGCACTGGGCAGTTTCGCCGTTCCCGTGGCGGTGCTCGCGATCGTGATCGCTCTGATCACGCCCATGCCCGCGTTTCTGCTCGACTTCCTGATCGTGGTCGACATCATGATGTCGGTCATTGTGCTGATGGTGTCGATGTACATCCTGAAGCCCGCCGAATTCAGCGTATTTCCCACCGCACTGCTGCTGCTGACTCTGTTTCGTCTCGCCTTGAATGTCAGTTCCTCGCGCCTTATCCTTATGAACGGAAATAACGGTACGTCGGCGGCGGGCGACGTCATTGAGTCCTTCGGGAACTTCGTGGTGGGCGGCAATTATGTCATTGGGGCGGTGATTTTCCTGGTGCTGATCGCCATTCAATACGTCGTGATAAACCATGGCGCGGTGCGTATCTCGGAAGTGTCCGCGCGCTTTACTCTCGACGCCATGCCCGGCAAGCAGATGTCGATCGACGCCGAAATGAATGCCGGCCTGATTGATGAGGCAGAGGCCCGCAAACGCCGCAAATTGGTCTCGGCGGAGGCGGAATTCTACGGCTCGATGGATGGCGCCTCGCGCTTCACGCAACGCGATGCCATTGCGAGCATTCTGATTACCAGCATCAACATTGTCGCCGGTTTTCTCATCGGTGTGCTGCAACACGGTATGGAGCTCAAAAAGGCCATCCAGACCTACACCATCCTCACGATTGGAGATGGCTTGGTGACGGTGATCCCGGCGCTCATGATCTCCGTTTCAGGGGGTTTGATTGTGACGCGCGCCACATCGGAATCGCGCGTCAGTGAGGAGTTCGAGAGACAGCTATTCGGACGCTCAGAACCGCTGATGCTCTCTGGCGGGGTATTGATCATGCTCGGGCTGTTTCCGGGGCTGCCGACGATCCCTTTTGTGCTGCTGGGCGCCGGCGTAGGCACGCTCGGCTGGATGAAGGGTAAGAAAGTTGACGCTACTGTCAAGAACGAGACAGCTGGAGCACTGGCGGCGCCCCCGGCCCGGGAGAATCTGGAAGCGCTGCTGAAGGTGGAGCCGATCTCGATCGAGGTAGGCCTGGGCTTAGCCAATTTGGTCGCAGGCGGCGCCACTTCCCCGCTGCTCAAGCGCATTGGCGGCATTCGCAAACAGTTTGTCACCAATCTGGGCTATATGTTGCCGCCGGTCCGTGTGACGGACAACCTGTCGCTGCGTTCGCGCGAATACCTGATCATGCTGAAAGGCTCGGAGATTGGGCGCTTCGAATTGCTGCCCGGAAGCGAACTCGCCATCCCTACCGCCAATGCCAACAAGAACTTCCAAGGACAAGCGACGCGCGAGCCGGCCTTCGGATTGCCGGCGCTCTGGATCCCGGCTGAGAAGGTAGAGGCCAGCCGCGCCGCTGGGTATACGGTGGTCGATACGGTCAACGTCATCGGCACGCATTTTTCGGAGTTGATCGGGCGGCACGCGAGCGAGATGTTCTCGCGCCAGGACACCAAGCTGTTCTGCGACCGGGTGGGCGAAAGCAATCCCAAGGTAGTAGAGGATTTGGTCCCTAAACTGCTCTCACTAGCAGTAATTCAACGGGTCATTCAGAACTTGTTACGTGAACGCGTTTCGATCCGGGACGGTGTTTCCATTTTGGAAGCCATGGGCGAAGCAGCGGCGACCACGAAGAATCCGGTGCTATTGACCGAGTACGTACGGCAAACGCTGCGGAGGACGGTCGTGAAGCCGTTCCTGAACCCGAGAGGCGAGCTGTCGGCCTATTTGCTCGAGCCTGCCATAGAGCAGGCCATGGAATCGGCGGTGCAGCACACCGAACAGAACAGCATACTGATGCTGCCGCCGCAGAAGGTCCGGGAGATTGTCACGCGGATTGAGCGCAAGATCGAGAACCGGGAGGTGCCGGTAGCGGTGCTGACGACTTCCGGCGCGCGCTCGTTCTTGCGGCAGATTATGGAGCCGTCAATGGCCAACTTATTTTTTATTTCGCACAATGAAGTGCCATCCGGCATTAAAGTGCTTTCTTTGGGAGTGATTTAGAGCTTCGATGAAAATCAAGTCGTACTTCGCCGAATCAATTCAGGACGCTATGGAAAAGGCGCGCGTGGAGCTGGGCCCGGAGGCGATGCTCGTCAGTTCGAAGAAGGTGGACAGCGAATTAAGGCACTTGGGCGCCTACGAAGTGGTCTTTGGTCAGGCCGAGGAGAGCGCTCCGGCGCGCCATACGGTGCGGGCCCACGCCCCGCTGCTGCCGGTACGGACGGCGGCGCCTCTGCTGGAAGCAGCGCCCGCCTCGCGGCGAAGCGACGGGCTCGTCCAGGAACTCGCGGATCTGCGCAAGCAAATCGAAACCGTGAGCCGTTCGGTGTCACGCCAAAACTATCAGCTCCGGTGGACGGGCGCCAACGCCTCTCCGGAACTGCAGGAGCTTCACGCCCAGTTACTCTCGGCGGACTTCTCCGACGAAATGGCCCAGGACCTAGTGCGGGGCGTGCAAGTGCGCTTGCAGGAGGATACGCGCGAAACGGGACGGCTGAGCCGACGGGGCGACATGCTAACCCCGGAACTGCTGCAGGCGACGCTCCACGATGAAATCGATGCGCGTCTGACTGTCGCCCCCTCTCTCGGGGGATCGGGCGAGCGGCGCATCGTCGTATTAGTCGGGGCGCCGGGGAGCGGCAAGACGACGACGCTCGTCAAGCTGGCGGTGCGCCATGGCGTTGCCTCGCGCATCCCGGTCCAGATACTCTCCACCGACACACTGCGGCTCGGCGGCGCGGAACAGTTAGGCTCGTATGCGCGCATCATCGGCGCCGGCTTCCGCGCGGTGCATTCGGCCGCGGGCCTCGATCAGGCCATTGAGGAGTACAAGACCAAGAAGCTGTTTCTGATCGACACCCCGGGCTACGACGCCGCAAACATCGAAGAGGCCTCTGAGCTGGTTGCTTTTCTCAGCCGTAACCCGCAAGTGGAAGTGCAGCTGGTGCTGCCTGCTTCGCTGCGCGCCACCTCCGCCGCTCGCATGCTGCAGCGCTTTGCGGCCTTCGCGCCGAGCAAGCTGCTGTTTACACGGCTCGACGAGGTCGATACAGCGGGCGCTGTGCTTGAGCCCGCTCTGCGCAGCGGCCTTCCGGTCTCCTTCCTCGGCAAAGGGCAGCAGGTTCCGGAGGACCTCGAAGAGGCATCAAAATCACGGCTCATGGAGAAACTTCCCTCCCCTTCGCTCGCCGCCCGCCGCACGGCGGCGTGAAGGACCGGTAAGCGATGCAGGCCTACGCCACCGAAAGCACCACCATTACGACGGAAGAGCGCGATCGGCTGATCTTGGAACAGTTGCCGCAGGTGAACTGGATCGCCTCGCGCATCCACGATAAGCTGCCCGCCAACATTCAGCTGGACGATCTTATCTCGGCGGGCATTGTAGGGCTAGTGGCGGCCGTCGACAATTACGATCCCAGCCGGAATGCCTCCCTCAAGACGTACGCCGAGTATAAAATTCGCGGCGCCATTCTCGACAGCATTCGCGGTCTCGATGGCGTTCCGGCGCACAAGCGCAAACGCGTGAAGCAGCTGCAGCAGGCGATCAAGAGCGCCGAGCAGAAGTGGCAGCGGACGCCGAGAGAGGAGGAGATTGCGGCCGAGCTCGCAATCAGCCTCGAGGAGTATCAGCAGTGGGCGGTCGAGCTGCGCGGCGTTTCGCTCGGCAGCCTGGAGGTGATCGAAGACGGCGAGGAAGTGAGCCTGCTCAAGTTCATCGCCGATGACGAAGAGGAATCACCCGAACGTCTGCTTGAGCGCTCTGAGCTCGAACGCGTCATTGCGGACGGTATCACCAAGATGCCCGAGAACGAGCGCACCGTGTTGACGCTCTATTACACCGAAGAACTGAATCTGCGTGAAATCGTAGGCGTCATGGGCTTGCATCTCACGCGTATCTCGCAGTTGCGGGTTCAGGGTGTGATGCGGTTACGGGCCTATATGGAACACAAATGGCCCAGTCGAAGAGGAGTCTAGCAGCTCGATGAACAGCATGGAGCGCAAGCAGCTCGCAGTAGAAAAGGCGCGCCAGTTGGCCAACGCCCTGGGAAGCGCCGTCGAACTGATGACGGGGGAAAGCGCGAAAGCGGCGATTTCAGAGTCGGCCCCGGCGGCGTGGCAGGAGGCAGCCAGCCCGCTCGCGCTGAGGTGTACTTTTGGCTTCACCGAGGCGCCGCTTTGGATCGTTGCATCTGAAGAGGCATGGGGCGAAATAGCCGCGGCAGCGGTGGCCGGGGCGGGCATTGAAGACGCCGACGCCGACATGCGGAAACAGACTTGGCGCGAGCTGGTTTCTCAAGCCGCCAACCCTCTGATTGCCGCCCGCTCGGCGGATCCGGCAGTGCGGTTAAGCGTCGAAGAGACGTCGTCGCTTCCGCCCGACGAGCCGGGCGAAGGGTTTGCCGTCGAACTGACGTTCGGGAGCAAGACGTACCCCCGGTTTTACGTCTCCTTGACAGCCGGTCTTCTCGACGCCTTCGGTGGTAACGCCGAAGCAGAGCCCCAGGAGACCGGGCACCATATACCGCCCACGCTCGATCGTTTGCTCGATGTGGAGTTGCCGCTGAGCGTCTCGTTCGGGCGCACCAATGTGCCGGTGCACGACATTCTGAAGTTGGCGTCAGGGTCCATTATCGAGCTGAACTGCCCGGCGAATGATTTGGTTGAAATTGTCGTCAATAACTGCATGATCGCGCGTGGCGAAGTGGTTGTCATTGAAGGCAACTACGGGGTGCGGGTGCGGGAGATCATCAGCCGTAACGAACGGATGGCGCTGCAAAACGTGAAAGGACACGGGGCCGCCTCCATGAGGCTCACGGCATGAGGGTAGCCGCATGAGGCCCACAGCATGACCTCCGCTTCCGTTGTGCCGTTGCCTGTTCTCGCCTGTCTGTTTTCGGGCCTCGCGCTGGTTCTATCTGCGGTGTCTTTTGCTCAGCGGAAACGTGGCGCGGAGCGCCCGGCCGAAGCGCCGGTGCCGGACCCCATCATACAAAGCGCGCTCACGGAGCTGGCCTCTCAGATCGGTCAGTTACGTTTGCGCCTCGAAGAAGTGGAGCAGCGCAAGAGCCCGTTATCGGACTGGGCGGCGGCCGAACCCTCGTCCGTTAATTTAAACCGCCGTGGGCAAGTACTGCGGCTCTACCGCCGGGGCGATTCGGTCACCCACATTGCTTCGGCCCTAGGCCTCTCGACCGGAGAAGTAGCACTGATTGTGAAAGTGCAAGAGATGACGCCGCCCGGGCGGGCCTCAGAAAATACAGCGAGTGAGCTCTAATCCGCCCTTGAATCCTCGATAGAGTACCGTGACCTTCAGATAGAAGGCCAGGTGAATATGAGAGTCGATAACAAATCCGTAGATACGCTGGCAGCAGAACGCGCCAGTGCGACGCAAAAAGTAGCACAGCAGGGCTCGCCGCTGAGCACCAAAGCGGCGCGCGCCAATGGGGACGACCAAGCCAGTCTTTCGAGCGCGACAAACCTGGTGGCGCTCGCCAAGAATGCCACTTCGGCAGCCCGGCAGGCCAAGATCAGCGCCTTGACAGAGCAGGTTCGCGCCGGCGCTTATCAGGGCAGCACAGGGCAAGCGGGGCAGGGGATGGTCAAAGAATTGCTCCAGTCTAGTAGGTCGGCCGCATAGCGATGACCGTCAAAGAAGCACAACGCGAGTTCGAGCGCATCGGGGCTGATCTAGAGCACGCCATCGAGCAGTTGGTCGAGAGGCCGACCGCGGTAGACGAGTGGCCGGCCACGCTCCAGGCCACCTTAGCGGTGGTCCAGAGGACCCGGCAGCAGTTTCCAGCCTCGGCGGACTCGAATACCTTCCGCCCCATGGTGCAGAGAATCCAGGGCCGGGTCCAGCAAGTGCATTTGCTGCTGGAGTCGGCCGCCCTTTTCTATTGCGGTTGCCTCGCCGTCGGGGCCACGCAAGGCGCCGGGTACGGGCACGACGGAGCACTCGAACAATGCGCCACCGGTGGGCGGCTGCAACTGGAGGCCTAGGAACTCGACCATGGGAAGCTTACTTTCAGCTCTTCAATCCGCGGGCAATTCTTTAAACGTCTTTGAACAGGCAATGGGCGTGGTGCAGAACAACGTGGCCAACGCCTCGACCGCAGGTTACGTCACCCAAACCCTCAACTTGTCGGCCAGCGCCTTCCAGCCCGGCGCCAATCTGTATGGCGGGGTGCAGACCGACGGCATACAAAGTTCCCGGAACCAATTCGCCGAACAAGCGGTGTGGAACCAGAACGAAGCCTTGGGAACGGCGACGCAGCAGTCCTCCAGCTTGAATGCGCTGCAGTCGGTTTTCAGTATTTCAGGCGCCAGCGGCATCCCCTCGGCGCTGACCGGTCTCTATTCCGCCTTCTCGGCCTGGAGTACGACACCGGGCAGCGTGACCACGCAGCAGCAGGTGCTTACGGCAGCCGGGCAGGTAACGCAAGCGTTCAATGCAGCGGCGCACAGTGTCAGCCAACTCGAATCGCAGACCAATACCCAGCTCCAAAGTACCGTCTCGCAGATCAATCAGATCAGCTCCCAAATCGCCCAAATCAACGTCCAGCGGCAGAACGGCGGCGCAGGGGATGCCGGCTTAGACGCTTCGCTCTATAACCATCTCGAGCAGCTCTCGAATCTAACCAGTATCAGCGTGCAATCGCAAAGTGATGGAACCGTTTCGGTGCTCATGGGCGGCCAAACGCCGTTGGTCACCGGCAGTACGGCGAATCCTCTTCATGTCACCTTCGCGCCCACGGCGGGGGCGACGAATCCTAGCGCGCCGCCCGATGCGCAGATTACCACTTTTTCCGGTCAGAATGTCACAAACGTCGTGAGCCAAGGCAGCTTAGCCGGGCTGCTGCAATTTCGCAATACGACGTTGCCGTCGGTGATCGGAAACGGCGCCCAGCAGGGGAGTCTGAATCAGCTGGCGCAGTCGGTGGCGGATCGCGTGAACACGTTGCTCACGAGTGGTCAGAGCAGTGCGGGACCGCCGGCGGTAGCCGGGGCGCCGCTGTTCAGCTACACGGCCAGTTCCGCCACCTCCGTCGCTCAGACGCTCTCACTGACCAGCGTGACAGGTTCCCAACTAGCGGCCATCAGCCCGGGCCCTCCCACCGTCGCCAACGGCACGGCCGATCAGCTGGCGCAGCTCTCAACCCCGCAAACCGCCGCCGACAAGGTGAACGGCATGAGTTACATGGACTATTACGGCAGCCTTGCGAGCGATATCGGTAGCCAGGCAGCAAGCGCGGCCATGGCCGAGACCAGCCAAACCCAGTTGCTGACGCAAGCACAGAACATGCGCTCGCAGGTTTCGGGCGTTTCTTTAAACGATCAGGCCGCAAAATTGCTTCAGTTTCAGCAGGCTTATGAAGCATCGGCCCATATGGTATCGGTCATCGACCAGACCCTGAGCTCGTTCATGACAACCATGCAGCAGGCGCCGTAGGACCGACATCGGTAGCGCCAACATAGTAGGGCCAACATAGTACGACAGACATCGTAGGCAAAAGTAGTAGGGCAAACAAGGAATCCCATGCTAAGCGGAATCAACGCCTTCAACGGCAGCTTTCTAGCCAACTTGAATCAGACCCAGTCGCGCATCACGCAGGACCAACAACAGATCAGTTCCGGCATCCGCGTCAGCCAGGCATCGGACGACCCGTCCGCGGTCTCGTCCATCCTCGACTATCAGGCGGAAATCAGCCGTGTCACCCAGGTGCAAAGTAACATGAATTCCGCCGCCACGACGGCTGCGGCGACCGACAGCGCGCTGCAAAACGCCTCCTCGTTGCTCGATCAATTGGTCTCGATCGGTTCGCAGGGATCGAACAGCACCACTTCGGCCACAACCCAAGCCTCGCTCGCCAACCAGGTGCAGCAGATCGCGCAGCAGTTCGTGTCGCTCGCCAATACCAGCTCGCAAGGGCAGTACGTGTTTGGCTCGGACGGCGCCGCGACCCAACCGTATACCTTCAACTGGGCGAGTCCGAAAGGCGTGGTGCAAAACTCAACCACCGCGAGTACCGGCGTGCTGCGGGACGCCGGAGGCGACCAGATCGTCCCGGGAACCACGGCGCAGCAGGTCTTTGACCCTCAGAACCCGGACGGAACGTCGGCGACGGGCAATGTTTTTCAAGCGGTCTACGACTTAGGAACGGCCCTGGCCCTGCCCAACAATCAAACGGCGATTGCGGCGGCGACGCAAGAAGTGAAGAACGCAGTCACGCATCTTGGCCAGGCGACGACCGCCAACGGCAACACCGAGAAATGGATTCAAACCGCTAAGAGCGATGCCGCGGATCGTTTGGTTGGTTTGCAGCAGGCCTTAAGCGCGGTGCGCGATACCAACGTGGCGGCGGTTGCGGTGCAGCTGACAACCGATAATATGGCGCTCCAGGCCTCTCTCTCGGCGCACGCCAGCCTCTCGTCAAAGTCGCTGTTTAGCTTTCTCGGCTAAAGCTTTCCGGAAAAGTTTTCTGAGCGGGAAATTCGACCCGCCACAGTTCCTTACGCTTGCGATACAGACTTCACGAGGCGCACACGATCGTCGGGTCTCGAATGGGAACAGCAGGAGCTTCCTCGAGACGATTGTCAAGAATCTGCGCGGCCGGAGCATTCGTGGCCGAGTTCTCGTAAGCGCCTAAAAGCGCGCGAAATACTCTACGGACCCACGCCGGTTTAGAGGGTTGTAAGGCGGCCGGTGGCCCCTGAGATGCAAGTGAATTGTTTCGACCACTCTGTCACTTCAAACCGGAGCTTTCTATTGATCTACCTCACTCGTCTGAATCACATCTCACTCGTAGTGAATTCAGATCTGATCGAACAGATCGAAATGACGCCGGACACAGTCCTCACTCTTACGACAGGCCAGAAATTCATGGTGCTCGAGAACGCGGATGAAGTCATTCATCGCATCGTGCAGTTTCGCCGGTCTTTGCTCAGTAGCCTGCCGTCTCAAGCCACTGACTTTGAGGGGCGCCACTTAGAAACGCGTATTCCGCCGGCTTGAAGCAAGGACGAGGTGAGGACACATTGGCTCGCACACAAAGCACTGGCTTACATCCTCAGAGGAAACTCGATTTCTCGACCATCGGCGGCTTGTTCGTCGCGGCGGCGGCCATCTTCGGCGGCCTGCTGCTTGAGGGTGGCCGCTTTAGTGACGTGGCGCAGGTGACGGCCGGCCTGATTGTGCTGGGCGGCACGCTTGGAGCTGTCATGATCACCACGCCTTTGACGCTTTTAGTTGACGGCGTCAAAAAATTGCCCAGCCTGCTCTGGGAAACGTCGCTCGCGAGCGAGGCGGTGATCGAAGAAATCCTCAGCTTTGCCACGCGCGCCCGCCGGAACGGCATCGTTTCACTCGAAAGCGAGGTCAACCTGATCGCAGACCCGTTTCTCAGGAAAGCCCTGTCACTCGCCGTAGATGGTACGGATTTACAGGACATACGGCGCATTATGGAGCTCGAGATCGAAATGACCGAGCAGCGCGGCGAAGCCGAGGCGCGAGTGTTTGAAGCAGCCGGCGGATATGCGCCCACCATCGGCATCATCGGCGCCGTGCTCGGCCTCATTCAGGTGATGAAGCACCTCGAAGATATCGAGGCAGTTGGGCACGGAATTGCAGTGGCATTCGTAGCCACTGTGTACGGAGTCGCGATTGCCAATATTGTTTTGCTTCCGGCGGCTACCAAGCTAAAGCTTAGGCTGCAGCATGCCGTGCAAATCAAGGAACTGATGTTAGAAGGCGTCGTGAGTATTGCCGAAGGACTGAATCCGAAGCTGGTCCGCAGCAAGCTCGAAGCCTATCAACGCGAGAAGCCGTATGCAGAGTCACAGACCAAGGATGGGAGGGTTCGATCCGCGGCACGCCCGGTGGCCGCTCAATAGCCGCCCTCACGCATGCGCAGGAAGAAACAGAGTGCACCGGAAAATCACGAACGCTGGCTGGTCTCTTACGCCGATTTCATTACCCTGCTGTTTGCCTTTTTTGTCGTGATGTTTGCTTCGAGCCGAACCGATAAGGCCCATGCCAAGGCGGTGTCAGAGGCGATCAAAAAAGCGCTTGCCAATGGCGCCTTGACGACGCGGATCTCGGCCATGCTGGCCAGACCGGTGCAGAAGACCGGTAAAGGGAACATCCCGCTACGTGAGCTGGACAAAAGCCGCACGGAGAAGCTGCCGGAGCGGCGGCCAGAACCCCTCGAAGCCGCGCCCTTGACAACACCCATGAAAGTTTTAACGGACAATCTGCAGCAGGAAATCGCGGCGGGAAATATTCACTTGAAGCTCGAGGCGCGCGGTTTGGTGATCGGCCTGCAAACAGCGGCCTTCTTCCCCTCCGCCGGCGATGGTGTGGCGGCCGACGCGTTTCCCACCCTCGCCAAAGTGGCGGCGGTGCTCAATAAAGTTCCGAATGCTTTGCGGCTTGAGGGACATACCGACTCGATTCCCATCAATACGTCGCGCTTTCAGAGTAATTGGGAGCTTTCGGCCGCCCGCAGTATTGCCATGCTGCGGCTGCTCAATCAGCGCTTCGGAGTCGCCAGCGAGCGCATGGCGGTGGTAGGCTACGCCGACAACGCGGCCATCGATTCCAACCAGACCGAAAAGGGGCGGGAGCGAAACCGCCGCGTAGACATTGTCATCGTGAGTGATTTTGGCATGCGGGTCGAGCCGCGGCAGGCCGAGCTCGAGAATACCGGCAAGGAGAACGCCGGGAAGGGGAACATTACGATCGGGAACATCACGAAAGAAACCATTACGAAGGAGGCGCCAACGCCACAGGAAGCCAAGCAGACAAAAGACGAAAACAAAAACTAGAACGTAGTAAGGAAGTTTGCGACATATCTGTAGCGGCGGACGAAGCCGCAGAAAAAACAGACCGACCGCCCCGGAAGGCGCGGCAAAGATTTTTAATTACTCAGCAGGACTTTAAGACTTAGCAAAAGGACAAGACAATGATTTCACTTCAAACAAACGTAGATTCACTCAACGCGCAGAACAACATGAACCGCAATGAGATGAATCAGAGCAAGACCATTCAGTCATTAACCTCCGGCTACCGCATCAACAGCAGCGGTGACGATGCCGCCGGCTTAGCCGTTGCCAACGGGCTGCGCGACCAGATTACGGAGTTGACGCAGGGCGTTCAGAACGCCAACACCGGCGTCGCCCAGCTACAGATCGTCGATGGCGGACTCAGCAACATCTCGACTATTCTCGACCGTATGAAGACGCTCGCCACCGAATCGGCTTCGGGCACCTTCACGGGAGACCGCAGCACGCTCAATAAGGAATACAGCGGTCTGGTCAGTGAAATCACGCGCCAAGCGACCAACATCAACCTGAATTCCGGCGGCTCCTTCAACCAGAGTTTGAACGTTTACATCGGCGGCGCCAGCAGCCAGGCGAACGCTCAGGTCAATGTCGATTTGAGCGGGACCAAGAATGCTGTAGACGCCACCAGCCTCGGCCTTACGGGCAGCAACGTCCTCGGCGGCGGCGTGAGCATGACCGGCAACACGGTCGATTTGAGCAATACCGCAACCACGTTTCTAGCGGGCGGCAGCAAGACCCAGGCGTTCACGTTCAATGTGATGTCTAACGGAACGGCGCAATCGATTACTGCCACCTTGAGCGGTGGCGCGAACGGTATCAGCGGAGCCGCCGCCGTCACTTCTTTAAACTCGCAACTCAGCTCCTACGGGATCACCGCCGGTCTCAACAGCACCGGTCAACTGCAGTTCAGCGGCGCTACTGCCTTCACGGCCTCGGTCGGCGCAGCGACTGGCGGCAACGCAGTGGCAACAGCCGCTTCGACTGCTTCGAACACTTCGAACTTCAACTTTGACGGCGGCGCCTTCACTACACCGACCTCAGGCACCGAGGCCCTCACGATCTCGACCGACAAAGGCATTGCGACTTACACCGTAACTGCGGGCGACACCATGGCGCAAACGATATCGGGTCTGAACACGCAGCTAAAAAATGCGGGACTCGATGTGAATGCGGTTGTGAACTCTGCCGGCACGGGCATCTCTTTGCAGAGCGCCACCAACTTCTCGCTAACGGACAGCGCTGGTGCTGCCGCCAAAACTTTCACAACTGCCTTGAACGCAAGCGGCACGTACGCCGTCACGGCGCCCGCGACCAACAGCACCTCGAACGCCGATGCCGCCATCAATTCCATCAACCAAGCCATTGCGAACCTCGGCCTAGTGCAAGGATCGGTCGGTGCGGGCGAAAACAAACTGAACTACGCCATCAACCTGGCCTCCTCGCAGATTGCGAACTTCTCGACAGCCCAAAGTCAGATCCGAGACACTGATGTCGCCGCCGCCGCTGCCAACCTGACCAAGGGCCAGGTGATCCAGCAGGCCTCTATCGCCGCCATGTCGCAGGCCAACTCCGAACCGCAGTCGGTTCTGAAGCTCCTCCAGTAAAACTGAGTAAGTCAAGCGGACCGGCCTCAATAGGGCCGGTCCCTGTTTTTAGTTGAAGGATCAATCATGTCGACAACTCCCGCAGCCTTTACTGGCAGCAGCTCTTTTTCCTCTTCGCTCGCCCAGACCGTCGCGCGCTCTGTCAGCTTTGCCGCGCTTCCCATGCAGCAGTTGCAGGGTCAGCAGACCACCATCGAAGGCCAGCAGACAGCGCTTGCGACACTGACAACAGATTTCACCTCGCTGCAGACGGCGCTCGATTCCATCAATAGCGCGGCCGGCGCCAACGCCAATGCCGTGAGTGTCGACACGCCTGCGGTGGCCAGCGCCACGGTCGCCTCCGGCGCTGCGTCGGGAACGTATTCGGTAAACGTGTTGAATACCGGCAGCCACACCAATACGCTCAGTAATAACGGCCTGACCACCGTCACCGATCCCACCGCCACCAATATCGACGCCAGCAGCTCGTACACTCTGACAGTTGGCGCCAACAAAACCTATACCATCTCCGACTCCGCCGGGACATTGAACGGTCTGGCACAGGCGATTAACGCCAGTGGCGCGAACGTGCAAGCGACGGTTGTCAACATCGGAAGTTCGTCCGCCCCCGACTACCGGCTCTCGGTCCAAGGCAGCGGATACACGCCCGACGCCATACAGCTCGGCGATGGGACGAATTCGCTCCTCAATACCCTCAGCACCGGCGCCTACGTTCAATACCAGGTCAATGGATCGGGGTCCACCGTCAATTCAGATACACGAACCGCTACCTTGTCCACCGGCCTGTCCGTCAACCTGCTGGCGACCGGGACCGCGAACATTACGGTCTCGCAAAGCACCGCCGGCATCGAGGGTGCGCTGAGTTCCTTGGTATCCGCCTACAATCGAGCGAATGCCGACCTCGCGAAATCGCGCGGACAGAACGGTGGGGCGCTCGCCGGCCAGAATGTCATTTACGACTTGACGAATGCGCTGCAGAACATAGCTAGCTATAGCGGCGCCTCCGGAAAGATCGGCTCTCTTTCCGATGTGGGACTTACTTTCAATCAAAGCGGGCAGCTACAGTTTGACTCCTCCGCCTTTCAGAAGGCGGCCACTACTTCCACCTCCGACCTGATCAACTATTTCGGCACCGAGTCGGGCGGCGGGTTTCTGCAAAACACCAGCCATGTGCTGAACAGCGTGAATGACGCTACCTCAGGAATATTAGCCGGGTTCTCGAGCGGACTTTCGACCGGCCTCAGCACCATTACCGCCAAGATCGCCACCGACCAAACTCAAATCACGGCACTGCAAACACGTCTCACCAATCAAATGTCGAAGGCCGACGCCGCCATCGCCTCGATGGAACAACAGCTCAGCTATATCACCAGTTTGTTTAGCGCCCAAATCGCCAATGAAATGGCAAGCGGTGGCTAGTTCTTGCGAGGACCAGCTTAGAAGCGCCCTCGCTGCCGGCGATTTCGCCGAAGCGCAACGTCTGCTGCCGGCCTACAGCGAGGAGATCGTGACGCTTCTCTCAGCGCCGCTCTCCAGGCAAGAATGCCAGCAAGCAATCGAAGCCTTCCACACCCTGCTGAGCCTTGCCCGTGTGATGCGGGCTCACATGTCAGCACAACTCTCCACCCTTGAGCGGCAGTCCTGCTATAACTATCACATTCCTTCCCCAGACAAGCATTCTTGGCTCTTTGAAGGCTGAAGCGTCATAGTTCTGCCTCATTTTTGTTACTCCGTCTAAATCGTGACACCGGCAGATTTTCCACGTTGTAAATACTGCGCTTCTTTTGGCACGACGCTTGCTTATTTACCTGTGTCGGCCAAAAGCAATGCTTGATTCCATAGGTAACTCGCTCGACCAATACATGACGCTGCTTAGCGCGCGTCAGAAGTTAGTCACTTCTAACATCGCCAACGCCGACACGCCAGGTTACACGACTAAGGACATTGACTTTCAAGCTGAGTTCCGAAATCTCATGTCCGGTTCGCAGTCGCCGGCGGTGATGGACGTGCAAGGACTAACCATGAAGAACGACGGCAACAACGTGAATCTGGATCGTGAAGCGCGCATGCTTTCAGAAAACGCTTTGCGCTTTAGCGTTGCCTCGAACTTCCTTCGGTCCGAAATCAAAGGCCTGAAGATGGCAATCGATGGAGGAAGTTCGTCCTAAATGGATCTATTTTCTAGCTTATCCGTCAGCGGCTCTGGAATGTCCGCGCAACGTCAGCGCGCTGAGCTGCTGGTTGAGAATATTGCCAACGCCGACACAACCCGTACGGCCGAGGGAGGCGCTTATCGCCGCAAGGACGCGGTGTTTCAAAGTGATTCCGCCCCGACGCCATTCTCCTCTGTGTTCTCGGCGCAGATGGACGGTCAATCGACAGGAGTACGGGTGTCGGATGTAGTCACCGACTCGAGCGACGGAGACCGCCGGTACATGCCCGGCCATCCGGATGCCGATAAGGACGGGTACGTGACCTTTCCGAAGGTGAATGCGGCACAGGACATGGTGGATCTGATGGGTGCTTCGCGCGGCTATCAAGCGAATGTCGCGGCCATCGGAGCAGTCAAAGACATGATTCAGCGCTCCATCGATCTCTTCCGGTAATTGCATGTCCTTCCCCATCACCTCCATTCACGCGCCACTTCCTATTCAGCCCATCCAGCTGAACGCCCCGGCAGCGGCGGCAGCAGGCGGAGATTTCAAGAATGTTTTACATTCCGCCATTCAGCAGGTCGAGTCCTCGCGAACCAAGGCGAGCAACGCCATTCAGAGCTATCTGTCAGGCGAAAATCAGGAACTGCACTCCACCATCCTGGCCACTCAGACCGCCGATCTGCAATTCGACATGTTCATGCAGGTTCGCAATAAGGTTGTCGGAGCGTACCAGGAAATCATGAAGATGCAGGTCTGACCCTGCAGGCACTCTGAACCTCATACATGGACCAATTGAAGCAACTTCTTACCGCGCTCTCCGTGCGTCAACGCATTGTCATCGGCGTCATGGCGCTGCTCGTGGCCGGCGGATTCACAGGCTTCGTCAAATGGAAGCACGAGCGTGACTTTAAGCCGCTGTTCACGAACATGGTGCCCGAAGACGCGGCCGCTATTGTGCAAAAGCTGAAGGAAGGTGGAATAGACCATCGCATCGGTGATAACGGAACGTCCGTGCTGGTGCCCGAAGCCAAGATCAACGAAGTGCGGCTCGAAATGGCCGGCGAGGGCCTTCCCAAGACAGGCCGCATCGGTTTCGAGCTGTTCGACAAAACCAATCTCGGAATTACCGACTTTACCGAACATGTGAACTACCGCCGCGCACTCGAAGGCGAGTTGGAGCGCTCCATCAAAGCTCTCAACGAAGTGGAGACGGCGCGTGTGCACGTCACGTTTCCGAAAGACTCCGTGTTCCTCGATTCACGCGAACCCGCGAAAGCCAGCATCTTGCTGAGCTTGAAACCAGGCGTTCACCTTACTCCTCAAAATGTACAGGCAGTGACGAACCTGGTGGCAAGCGCTGTCGAAGGCTTGACGCCGGAGTCGGTTTCCGTACTTGATATGCAGGGCAATTTATTGAACCGCCCGCGTAAGAATTCGCTCGATGGCTCCGACGTGTCGGACGCACATCTCGAGTATCAGCATCAGGTAGAAAAAGATCTGGCGTCGAAAGTGGAAGCCACTCTTGAGCCGCTGCTCGGCGAAGGGAAGTTCCGCGTCGGCGTGTCGGCCGACTGCGACTTCACGACGACGGAGCAGAGCGAAGAAGCCTTTGACCCGACTAAATCGGTCATGGTGACCTCGCAAAAGACGGAAGATCTTGCGGGAGCATCGCAAGGGGCGGGCGTGCCCGGCACGGCCTCTAATCTGCCGCGCCCCGCCTCACGGCCTTCGATTGGCGGTTCCTCTACTTCACGGCGCAGCGAAAACGTCGCGTTCGAGACTTCCCGCGTGGTGAAGAACGTCAAGATCCCGCAAGGCATTCTCAAGCGCATCTCCGCTTCTCTATTGATTGACCAGGAAGTGAAATGGCAGATGAAGGGCAAGAAGATGGAGCGCACCCTGGTGCCTCCTCCGCCCGAAAAACTGAAGGCGATTCATGACGTAGTGGCCGGCGTCCTCGGACTGGTGCCGGATCGCGGCGACCAGCTCGTCATTGAAACACTTCCGTTTGAGCAGACGCTTGAGTCGGAGCCGCCCGCGGCCGATCCCAGCAAACAACCGAACCCACCGAAGACCGGCATTGACGCTCTACTCGTGGATCGACGGGTCCAGATCGGCGCGGGAGCTTTACTGCTGGTCCTGATTGCCGCCGTCCTGTTTCTAGGCTTGAAGAAGTCGAAGCCGGTTCCAGTCTCGACCGCGGTTGCTCTCCCGGCCGCCTCCTCCGCTCCAGACACAATCGCCGCGCTCGCGGAGGCCAAGCGGGTTGAAGATGAACAGATGGCCGCGATTGAAGCCCAGAGCTACAAACTTCCGCTGCCACAGCCGACAAAGAAAGTAGAGGTTCTGAAGCAGCACCTGAAAGAGGTGGTCAAAAAGGATCCTGCTCTTACGGCCGGCATACTCCGAGGCTGGCTGGAAGAAGACCGGAAGTAACCCGCCCCACCGGGGTGGAGCGCCATGATTCTGAACTCAAATAACGGTGAAGGCCTCAAAGGAATACAAAAGGCCGCCATGCTCCTGGTCACGCTGGGCGAGGAGTCGAGCGCCGAAGTCCTCAAGCATCTGAACGAGGATGAGGTCCAGTTGGTCAGCCACGCCATTGCTCGAGTTCAAAATTTTAACGCGCAACAGGCAGACGCGGTTCTTGAAGAGTTCCATCAGATGACGGTGGCGCAGGAGTTTGTCGTCAAGGGCGGCCCTGAATACGCGAAGAAGATGCTGGTCACCGCCTTTGGCCCGGAGTTGGCAAAGCGGCTCATGGATCGCCTGGCCAAGGCGATGGGGAACGACGCCGCGAGCCTCGATGTCCTGCAGCAGGCCGATCCTCAACAGCTTGCCAAGTTTATTCACAATGAACATCCGCAGACGGTAGCGCTGGTTCTCTCGCATTTGAACCCTTCGCAGGCGGCCGCTCTGCTGACGTCTCTGCCGCAGGAGCTTCGCTCCGATGTGGCGCTCCGCATGGCCAGCCTCGATCAGATCTCACCCGAGATCATCCAGAAAATCGCCGGCATCATCGGTCAGAAATTGCAAAACCTCGGTGAGTTCAGCCGCGAATCGTACGGCGGCGTGCGAGCTGTCGCCGACATGTTCAACCGGCTCGACTCGCTCACCAGCAAAGACATTTTGAGCGAAGTAGAGCACCAGGACTCAGAGCTGTTTGAGACCATCCGCAAGCTGATGTTTGTGTTCGAAGACCTGCTGCTCATCGACGTCAACGGTATCAAGGAAGTGCTGGCGCGGGCAGACCGCAAACTTCTCACCGTGGCGCTGAAGGGCGTCAGCGATCAGCTGCAGGGTCATATTCTTGCCGCCATGTCGCAGCGCGGCGGCGAGATGCTGAAGGAAGACCTGGACTCCTTGGGGCCGGTAAAGATCCGCGAAGTCGAAACAGCCCAGCAGCAGATTATCGCGGTCGTGCGGCAGCTCGAGGGCGAGGGTGTCATCAGCCTGAAGGGTGCGGTAGGCGAGCAGTATGTTGTGTAGATTTACCGCCGATTCGGACGACATCAAGCCGGTATTATGGCGCACCCTTGCGGGAACGGCGCTCGCCCCCGCTGCTCTCGCCTCGAACCGCGAAGCTGCTCCGGGCGAAGTAGCCGCCCTCCAGAAACAGATCGCTGAACTTGAGCGGCTGCGCCAAACGGAGGTAGCGCAAGCCAGGCAGGCGGCTTTCGAAGAAGGTAAGCAGACGGCGTGGCAGGAAGGGGCAGCCGAGATTACGGCGGCACTCGACCGCCTCGCGCAAAAGCTCAACGAAGTAGCTGCCCTCCGGAGCAAGATGCGAATGTACGCCGAGATGGACATCGTGAAGCTCGGCCTTGCCATCGCGCAGCGTATTCTGCGTCGCGAGCTGACGACCGATCCCGAGACCATACACGGGCTAGTCTATGCAGCTCTGCAAAAGATTCAAAACCGCGACATCCTGAAGGTCCGCGTCTATCCCGCGGGCGCCGAAGCTCTCAAGGCCAGTCTGGCGCGTGCCGGCGCCGCCCCCGCCATCCAGGTTGTTTCAGACGCCATGCTCAAAACCGGCGACCTGCTATTTGAAACCTCTGTGGGAGAGCTCGACGCCTCTGTGGAAACGCAACTGCAAGAAGTGGAGCGAGGCCTCGCGGATCGCTTGTCGCTACGATGACCGCTGACGAAACCATCGATATTAGTCCTTACCTCTCGAGTCTCAATCAATTAGACCTTCTTCGCTGGAGGGGTGTCATTACCGACGTCACCGGATTCGTAGTCGAATCGAATGGGCCTGCCTCTCGCCTGGGCGGCTTTTGTGAAATCCATGCTTCGAACGGCAAAAGGATTCGAACTCAGGTGGCGGGCTTTCGCAATGGCCGCATTCTCTCGATTCCACTCGAAGAAATCGATGGTTTGCAGCCCGGCGATCCAATCTATGCGCGTTCCGAGGATTCGCTGGTTCCGGTTGGACCGGGGCTCCTGGGCCGCGTTCTTGACGGTTTCGGCCGCCCCATGGATGGCGGGCCGCCCATCGAAGCAGAAGGCAAGTATGAGCTCTACTCCGCGCCGCCCGGGCCACTGGAACGTGAGCATATCGACACGCCTTTGATTACGGGTATACGCGTCATCGATAGTTTGATCCCCTGCGGACTCGGCCAACGCATTGGACTGTTTGGTGGCAGCGGTGTCGGAAAGAGCACCTTGATCGGCGCCATGTCGAAGCAGAACTCGGCCGACGTCACGGTGATTGCGCTCATCGGAGAGCGCAACCGTGAAGTACGCGGGTTTATCGAGCACGAACTCGGCCCGGAAGGGATGGCGCGCTCCGTGGTTGTCTGCGCCACGTCCGATCGCCCGGCGCCGCTGCGTGTTCGCGCCTGCTTCGTAGCGGTGGCGATCGCGGAGTATTTTCGCGACCAAGGCAAGAACGTTCTTCTGGTTATGGATTCCGTTACGCGCCTCGCCATGGCACAGCGCGAGATCGGACTCGCGGCCGGCGAACCGCCCAGCCAGAAGGGATACCCGCCTTCGGTTTTTGCCATCCTGCCCAAAGTGTTTGAACGCGCCGGCGCGTTTCCGAAAGGCACCATCACCGGGTTCTTCACCGTGCTCGTTGAAGGAGACGACATGAATGAGCCGATTGCCGACGCAGTTCGCGGAATTCTCGACGGCCACATTATCCTTTCGCGGCATCTCGGCGCCGCCGGACACTATCCAGCCATTGATGTCCTTTCGTCCCTTTCCCGGGTTGCCTCTCACGTCTCGACGCCGGAACACATGAAAACAGCGCGCAAGGTGCGGGAGGCGATGGCGACCTATCACGCCTCCGAAGACCTCATCCAGCTGGGCGCCTACGTGTCCGGTTCCAACCCAAAATTGGATTCGAGCATCAAGGCACGCGAAAGGATCGTTGGTTTTCTTCGCCAGGACGCCAACGAAAAGGCAGCCGTAGAAGACACCCTGTCCGCCTTGAGCGAGATCGCTTCGGTCCTATAGGCCCACGATGAAGAAATTTCAGTTCAGTCTCGCCGCGGCTCTCAAACTGCGAGAGAGCCAGCTACAAGTAGAGCGCACAAAGCTGCAGCAGCTTTTCGCAGAAGAGCAAAGCTTAAAGAATGCAGTCGAGAGTCTGGCCGCCGATCGCCGCGACGCCGCCGCCTTCATCCAGGACAGCGCCTCCGTGACTGCCACTGACCTGCGAGCCCTCTCGACCTTCTCCGTGGGAGCGGACGCTCGCGCCACGTTTCTTCGCGAGCAACTGACACGGCACGCCGAAAGCATCCATGAGCAGAAGGCGCGTGTGACGCAAGCCGAGCGGAAAGTCCGGCTCTTGGCCAAGCTTCGCGAAAAAAAGCTCGACGCCTGGACCCAAGAGGTAAATCGCGAAATCGAGTTAGCCGCTCAGGAATCGTGGCTGAGTAAGCGGCACGTCGAGATCTCACGTGGACGCGCCTAGCTTATACTTTTCTGGACTACGGCGGCCAAACGCCACAGGACGGCGTCAAAAAATTAACCGCCCGGTCAGGACGCTGTCGAAAAGATAACTAGAGACCTTACGAGCCGGCAGAGAGCCGATCCAAATCTGAAGGAACTTCGCTCCCCGAATTCCTTCGCCTAACCTGGACTCCAGGTCTCTGCGAGGGATTTTGCATCGGCAACTACTGTGGATCGGTGATGCTTCGCCGCTGAGGACTCCGTCCATTGCAGCGGCGCTCGAGCGCTTTGAGGTACTCACGGCGGCCTCAATACCAGTGGCATTGGTCGCGCTCAGCCGGAATACCTTCGGCGCCGCCGTCATCAGTTCGGCATCCGCCGCAGATTGCGCCGGAGAAGAGATAGATCAGCTTCAGAGGAGTAAACCCGGGCTGCCCGTCATCATTCAGTGTCACAACGGCACTGTTGACGACGTCATTCGTCTGACCCGCCGCGGGGCCTTCTATGTTGTGCTGGGGGAGATGGAGCCGGAGCGGCTGAAAGTAGCCGTCGAGGCGGCGATTGAAAAGTCAACGCCCAACTTCCATCCCGATCTGGAGCGTTTGCCATGGCGCAAGTATTTGATAGGGCAGAGCGCCGTCATGCTGCAGATCTATGAGGTTATTCAGCTGATCGCACCCAAGCGCGTTACCGTTCTGATCGGTGGCGAGACCGGTACAGGCAAGGAAGTGATCGCCAAGGCCATTCACGGGGCCAGCAACCGCGCAGCTTTGCCCATGGTCTCGGTAAACTGCACTGCTCTTCCCGCGAACCTGCTTGAAACCGAACTGTTTGGGCATGCTAAAGGTGCATTCACAGGAGCGCACGCGAACCGTGTTGGGCGTTTCGAACAGGCACATAAGAGTACGATCTTTCTCGATGAAATTGGGGATCTGCCTCTCGAAGCGCAAGCCAAACTGCTACGAGTCCTGCAGGATCACGAGTTTCAACGCGTGGGCAGCTCTGAAACCGTCAAAGTGGACGTTCGAGTCGTAGCAGCGTCCAATGTCGACCTGGAGCAGGCCACCAGAGAACGTCGCTTCCGTGAGGATCTGTTTTACCGTTTAAACGTCGTACCCATTCAAATTCCATCGCTACGCGAGCGCCGGGAAGACATTCCGCTGCTGCTCGATCATTTCCTTGAGAAAATCAGCCGTCTTGAAGATGTCTCCCCGAAACAGATCAGTCCCGAGGCGGTCGAGTATCTGAAAAGCCTGGCTTGGCCGGGCAATGTGCGCCAACTCGAACATGCCATTCAAATGGCCTTCGCTTTAAGCGGAGACCGGTTGCTTTTGGTCCCGAGCGACTTCTCGAATCGCAGTATGAAGCCGCGTGAAGCGGCGCCCGCTGCCGCCCGGCCCCTTGTGACCGTCTCAAACGACGGAGTCGACTTCGACGAAGAGGTGAACAGTTTCGAGCGGTCACTTCTCAATCAGGCTCTTGCCGTGTCGGGTGGCAATAAAGCTCGCGCAGCCGACTTGCTGAAAATTAAACGCACCACGTTGCTGGCGAAAATGAAATCGCTCGAACAACCCGTCTTCTAGGCATCAAGCCGGCCTCTTAAGTATGGCTTTAATAGAGCCGTCGGCAGCCTACTAGTACAGGCTCGTCCAGATGAATGCACTGCCAGTGTAAACGCAAATCTGAAGACCGTCCTTTGAGCCGCCGTTGTTCTGAAACCAGAAGAGTCCACGTGTACCCGAACCGCAGGCCGGTTGACCGGCCAGGGCTGTAGTTAATTGCAGGCCATTGCTGAATGCATTCAAGCCGCTAAAGTTATTGGCCGCGGTGAGGCGTGGCACAACGCTGGTCACGATGTCCAAGGAGCCATTGGTGTAGGCGAGAGCACCGGACGGACCAAGCGAAACGATCTGAGTGAAGACATTTGTAGATGAGCACGTGTAGAGTTGCTGACCGGCCGGTTGGTCTGTCGCGAAGTACAAGGCCCCAGGTGTACACGTTGCGGGCAAGGATGCGAGAGTACCTGACGTCACACCTCCACCGCCGCTACCTCCGCTCACGGCAGCTGTCGAAACAGCGGTAATCTGCCCGTACCCGTTCACCGTGATGACCGGAACCTGCGTAGCACTTCCGAACGTGCCCGTATTGGTGTTGACGGTAGCAAGATTGACCTCCGTACGGGTGGACGCCGCGTTGTCGGACACACTGAAAGCACTCGACAGATTCAGAGCGGGACGTTGAATAAGCGCCGTTCCCTGTTGCTGGACCGTCTGATAGTATTGGCTCCCCGACCCCGATCCGCCGCTGATTGCCACCTGCGCCACCCCGGTCACGCGGCCTTTACCGTCTACTGTGACCTGAACGGAATGCGCGCCGTCGCCATAGCTCCCCGGGTTCGCGTTCACGGTCGCAAGCGTTGTTGCCGTGCTCCCCGCCGCCGTCGATACGTCGCCAGAGAAGGCCGGCATGCGAGAACCTGACAGCGTCCCGCTGTTCAATTCCGACGCGTCAACGCTCTTGTTCGTGAGCGTCTGAGTATCCGTAGTACCAACCACCGCGCCGGCCGGTGCGGCCACAGCCGTGGTGGTATTGGGTGCGCTTCGCACAACCAACCCGTTCGAGCCGGGATCAGCAAGTCCATTTCCGGTGCCCGAACCGGAACCGATCGGCGCCCAGGTGTTTGTTGCCACGCAAGAATAAAGGTTCTGTCCCGCCGGAGCGGCGAGATTGAAGAAGAGTTCCCCAGGCAGGCAAGTTGCCGGAAGTGACGATCCGGTCTTTTCCGGCCGGGTAGACGGTGCATTGCTGAAATCTATATTTCGCCCCTGGGTTCCCAGATTGATAAGCGTTTGGCCCTCCGCCGCAAAAGTGGCGATCAGAGCGAGGACACCACACCACAGCGTGGATTTGCCCGAAAATTGACTGATTGCTTTCATGGTTTCTTCCGTAGTCGCAAGTGCTACTCGGCCATGAAGCTAACGGTTGTGTGGACGGCTCTAACCGGGAATAGGCGGACAAGGCATTGAAACGATTACTACAGAAAAAAATTGGGATTATTGTTAATGACGGTCTGGGCTTCTCTGTCCGGTTGAAAGCAATAGGGCCGAGACTATCGAGAAATACAGAGGTTCAGGCTTCGTCAGGGCGTTCTTGTACGGCCGCCGATTTGCCGAGGCCGCGTGGACGCAGATACGAAGGTACGCGCCCCCGAGCACGCCCCAAGTCAAGTCGCTTCGGGGCTTGAAAAGCACCGGCCCCCGCTTGCGAAAGCGACGCCGAAGGAACACGCGCCAGCGCCTGACTCGCGATTTCCCGCGTCACTACATTGTGAAGTGAAGCGCCCAGGGCCAGCAACAAAGCTATGAAGTGTGAGTAGGCGGTGCTGAGAAAGAATATACCTATCAGGAGCGCGGAGACGGCGAGCAGTAGGCTTCTTGAGAGCTCTGCCAATTTGCAGCGGGCGCGAACCATGGCGCGGTAGTCCGACAGCGTATATTTCAGGCAGAGGAACACCGAGGCGATAAAGAAGAAGAATCCAGGTAGCCCCGTTTCGCTCGAGATCTGGGTGTAGGTGTTGTGCGAGACCAGCGTGGGCCCACCCGCCCCACTCTCTGCTTTCCGTTCATCCCAGGCGGCAAAGGCGAAAACACCCGGGCCGACGCCCAATATCGGATGCTCGAAGGTCATGTGAATGCTCTGTTCCAGCAGTGCTCGCCGTTCTCCGCTCGATAGGATATCGCTCTCCAATTGCTCTCGGCTTGAGAGATCGAGGCTGGAGCTGGAACTGGCGGGCGAGAAGATCGTGAAGTACCTGGCGCGCAAATAACCGGGAAGCAGTGTCGCCGCCGCGACGACGCCGACGCACCCGACGACGCAGAGCAGCAACCTTTGCTTCGCATTCGAGACGATAAACATCACCAGCACCATACCCGACAGCGCCAGCAAGCCGCCGCGAGACCCGGCTTTTGCAAAGGAGATGAAAACAACAGCACTGCAGCACAGAAAGAAGATCTTGCCAAACGCGTTGGCGTAAGCAGCCTTAGCCCACAAGAAGGGCGCCCCAATCAAAATACTGAGCGCGAATCCGTTCGGATCGCCAAACGTCCCGCCCACGAGTGCCAGGCGGCCATCGACACTTCTGGCAAAGACGAAACCATATACAGCCGCCACTAATACGCCATAGGCATACCCGCCAGCTACTATGCGCCAGTCCTCCGCCGTCCTGACAACCTGAACTATCATCAGGAGAACTACAAAGAATTCGATGGAACCAATCACCCAACCCTGGCTGGCCGAGCGCCACAGGCTGAATGGATAGCAGACGATTACCCACAACGTGAAAAGACCGAAATACCGGCTGATCTTCGATTCGAGAGCAAACTTCACACCCCCGCTGGCAAGCGTGGTAAAAATCAGGACCACGAAGACGGCCAATGGAACATGCATCCACCAAATGGGGGATAGATCCAGAACACGGCTGACCAGCAAGAACACGTAGAAGCCCAGCAACCGAATGCCGAACTTACTCGATGGGCTGCTAGCGTCGTTGGCAGCCGCTTGCGTACCCTGTCCGTACGCCAACGACGCATTTTGCCAGCCCGAAGGCCGCTTCATTTGCGTTGAGCTCATGATCTATTCATCAGGACACCGGTAAAGTTCCAGCGCATCTTCCGCGCTTGTTCGCATTTTAGCGGAATAAGAGACCCACCACTGGCAAACCGATCCTCACAAAGAGAATATCGGCAGGACGCGCCTCCATCTTTCGTGTGCCGCTCACCAAAAGAAAATCGGCCTACCACTCGCCCGGCGGAGGGTGAACCACAAAAGCCATCGCGCTATGTATAAAGAGAATACAAACGCGATGCGAAAGGCTTGAGAGATGCCCATGGTTACCGAAGAACAGCACGCAAGCGAACCTGCCGTCCCAGTTCGGAGCCGCCATGCCATTTTGGCGTTCATCGGCTTGCTCGGCTCGTTCCTGATTCTCTATTTTGTAACGACCTCCACCGAGTCAGGAGATACACTTCGCTACGCCGGCGACGTGGTTCACCATGCGCGCGGCGAATCAGTCCAATTCTGGGAATTCGGCCATCTGCTTTGGCGCCCTTGGGGCTATGTAGGCCTGAAGTCGCTCGGTTCCTGGTTTCAGGAACGATTCGGAGACAGCGATGTGCAAGCCGTTGCACGTTTTTTCGTCCTCACTAATTTTGTGTGCTGCCTGGCCACTCTGTTCCTCATCTGGGACTTGCTACGCCGCCTTGTCTCTATTCGGCTCGCCACACTTGTTGTCATTGCGTTCTGCGGCGCCAATTGTTTCCTGGACTACCTTGCACTCGGAAGCGCTTATCTTCCGGCCCTGTGCTTTGAATGTCTCGGTCTGTGGCTTCTCAGCAAGGCAAGCGAACATGCGAAACAAAGTTTAGCTTGGACATCGATGGCGGGTGTGAGCTATGCACTGTCCGTGCTGTTGTGGTTTCCCTATATATTTGCCGGTGGAGGGATGCTTCTTTTTCTCCTCTTGTGGCCCTTGAACGAAGGCAACCAGCGCCGAACTGCCCCCCAATGGAGCGCTAAGATACCACAAGCCGCCACATTTCTCGTGGCCCTTGCCGTCACTTACGCCGGCGTTCTAGGCGCGGGTGCGGCAGCGAACGGCGTTCACGGCGCTGCACAGTTCAAGCAATGGATCGTCGACTCCGATAGTGGCTGGTCACAACATCTCAATCTCGTGCGCGCAGCAACCGGTGTTCCACGAAGTCTCTATGAACTCGCGTCCGACACCATCCTTCTCAAACGCTGGTTTTTCCATGATTCGTACAATCCGGTTCACATCAGTGAACTGGCTGGCGCACTGTTTCTGAAACTCGCCCTGTTCTACGTTGGGATGGCCGCACTGCTGTGGATCCTCGCTCGGGAAAGATCGGCTCGCCCGGCCTTCGCCGTCCTGCTCGGCGCCTCCGTTCCTTTGCTGTTCTTCGCGGTGGTCGTCTTCGAACCGGGATCCACGTCTCGCTATCTGCCATTGCTTCCGTTCCTGTACCTGGCAGCGGCTGTGGCCCTGGCTACAGGTTCAACCCGGCGCATCGCCTATGCGGGGATAATCGTGCTGCTGACCTCTGCCCTGGTGTTCAACGTTCTTACCCTCACCCGAGGGGCTTCAGCCAGCGCCTCCGAAGTTCACCGTGAAAGAAACCTGCTCGATCAGCGGATCACGGGCCACGCGATCGTATTCATTCCCACGCTGCACGACGCTTTTTATGAGGTGCCGCTGACCCGCCCTCTCGATCACGGATTGTTTTCCTCCAAGTACGCGACCCTCGACATCGTAGAAGTTGCCTCTTCGCGCCTCTTACATTGGCGCGCCGAGTTCGCGGACCGCGTACTCAATGCCTGGCAAGAGGGCCAGGAGGTTTGGATCTCGCGACGCGTGTATGCGGAACGTCCGCATGCCGATTGGACATGGGTGGAGGGCGACGACCCGCGTATCAGGTGGGCAGAATTGCCCCCGTTCTTCCAGCAGTTCCAAACCGATCTCTCTCTCAACAGCGGACAAGAAGGGTTCGTCCGTCTCGCCAAGATCCCGTCGAACGAGTCGCTTCTAGGCCGCTTGCTCGCCGAAGATCCTAAGTACAGCCATCAGAACCTCAAGCGGTTATCCGTCGAGTAAGTTATGTTGTCGAAAAGCGGCCCCTGTTCACTGCGAGCGGCCGCTCTTCAACCGATATAACTCTTTCACTTCGTTCGGAACTGACCCATGGGCTGCTGGACCGCGCAGTTTACGCGGTAATAGTAGAGCGTAGTCGCCGACAAGCCGGAAAGACTGATATTCCGAACTCTCGCTCCGCCCGCATCGCTGGCCCGGGTGAATTGCGTGGCCACTGCGGGATCAGTACTGCCGTAGTCCACAGTGCATCCTGCACTATCTGGGGCCACGAACACAACCGTCGCCGACGTAGACGTTACAGAGGAGGCCGGCACGCCATTCAGCGTGACCACCCCCTGAGCAGCTTCAAGCGCATCCACATCCACGCCGACGTCCCGTAAGTCCGTTGCAGCCTGGCCACAGCTGGCGCAGTAATTCCGCTTCAATCGAAAGTTCCCGCCAGCGGTCGGATTTGATGGATTAAAGCTGAACCATCCCACATCCGGCACATTGCCACTCTGGTTTCCAATAAAGTAGTTCATCGGCTGACCATTTGGATACGTTACGTGATGTGGCCATGCACTTTGTATCTGTGCAGCAGTAACCCCGCTACCCACAAAAACGTTGCCGGCCCAAACATAAGAAGGGGTAAATTTACAATTCGCGATCCCCTCTCCCTGCGTAGCAGTAACGCAGCTGTCTGTGCTGGTAAAGTACCCTGACAGACTATAAAGTCTCTGTTCCGACACTATGAAGTTATTAGTAACTTGAACACCTTCAACGGCCATATCTCCGGCATACAAAAGTACAGGAGTTCCGCTGGTCGCGGCATTAATGAGCACCGTATTATGATCAAAAACGCTGTCTTCCCCCGGAAGTCCTTGTACGAACCAACCCTGCGTCGGACACGCGAAGCCGCCACCCTTAACGCAGTACCTGCCGTCGATATCCCAAGCCAGATTGTTGCGAAGAAGAAGACGAGCTTCCGGCGTCGTCTGTAAAGCCGACCCCGCCTCCTGTGGGCCTCCGATCAAGAACGATCCCGGACCGTGCATCAATGTGTTCGATTCGACCCGGATATCGCTAGGCGGGTTCCCCACCGCTTTTCCAGAGAACTCTACCGCTTCATCTGTCGGCGTCGTATCGGTATACCAACGATTGAAGACGTTTCCAATTAGCGCGATTCTGATGCCGGACTTCCATTCCAGGAAATGACGGCTTGCGTAGCGGTTCCCGTCCGAGTATTGACTCGTCCACCAGGTATAGGCCGGCATGTGCCAGTAATTTCGAATGTAGGTGTAATCGTTTCTCCCGGGGTCCCAGTGAGAGCCGCTGTCGTCGTGGTGCCAAACGTTTCCGGATCCCTCCACGAAGTTATCCTGAAACTTGTAGGGCCCTGGGCCTATGCCGCCGACCATGCACTGACACCCTTCGTTTGAAGAATTCAGCGAATGCGGATCCTGTAAGTCGGCATTTCCTACGTCGCCGGTGGTTCCCGCGGCCGTAAGATCAATGTAAGCAATCTCCCCGGCGGCCGGGCCAATGTGACCATCCGCCTCTGCTACAAATCCAGGCCATGCATCGGTACTCGATCCACTCCCGTCCGAGTTTACATAGCCTCCAGTAACATGCATGTTTGCGTTGTAGTAATCGGTGTTCTGGAACTGATGGTTCCCATAGACCCAACCCACGGTTGTGTGAAAGCTGACAACGTATTTCGTCCCGGACGTTAGCGCGACCGGGCTGGAAAATCTTGCAGTCTGCCACCCGGTCGCGGTCTCGCTCGATGTAGCGGCCGTCGCTAACTGGGCGCCCCCAGCTGTCCAAAGCGCCACGCTATGAGTTGTCGCTGTGTCCGAGGGGTGTTTAAAGAAACGCACACCGCACGAATACTGATTCGCATCACTCGTGAACTGAATGCCAAAGTCACCTTTGCCCGCGGCCGCAAAAGGTGGAACAGCTAAAACGTTCAAGCTCGCGAACAGGCTGGCGGTTGCTGTGCAATCGGAGACCGTTGACACGACAGGATCGACATAGTAGTTATCTATGGATTGGCCTGTTGGGAAAGTTAGGCTTCCACTTCCAACCAGGTTTAGCGCGGGCCCGCTGGTGGCCAAATTGACTATGTGACAATTTGCAGCCCCCGCGCAGGTACCATTTACACCTGGAGGAAGCGCCACATTGAACTGGTTTCCCGTCATCGTGAAATACAAAAACGCCCGCTGCTGTGCGCCTGAGGTGGGCGTCCCAGTCCAGGAGATGTTCGCCGGTGC
>JAABUQ010001575.1_pt1 | contig 48381 bp, 47 predicted proteins | sample 5560001 | NCBI WGS metagenome assembly JAABUQ01 (sample SAMN10711888, study PRJNA513371) | rock metagenome | isolation source: Antarctica rocks | place: Antarctica: Victoria Land, Finger Mt nord | collected 2015-12-18
CAAGTTGTATGAAAGAGCTATAAAAAAAAAATACGATTAATCTTGAGAAAGGGCAAGAACCTTCTTTGAGTCAACGATCAAATATCACTTAAGAGAATCTCGTTCTAATTAGAAGTACAATAATCTAGACTATCGTAAATTTGCATTTATGGAATTGAACTTTACTTAACAACGTAAAGAGAAAAACTTTAGAGAAAAGCAAGATAACAAATCTTAGAAAACGTGCTATTTATGTGGCAAATCGAGTCACTTCGCAAAAGATTGTCGATCGCGAAACTTAATAAATCGTCGACAAATCAATGCTATGTTAAGAGAGATACTTAATAGCTAGAACGACATTAGGAAGCAAATCAACATAGAAGTGAACACTCTCAAGACTAGATCGAACGACGACTACTATTTGGTAGAAAACTCAAATTAGTTACAAAAAGTTCTAGATAAAACATCATTAGACAAGGCACTCGCATCTACGCAGGAAATTAATCAAGCATTCTAGAAGACTATCAAATCTTATAGCTCAATTATCGACTTAGATAAAGAGTATAACTAGAAGAACTTTCACGAATGCCTAAAAAACATCACGAATTATTTCGAGACTTTAGCTAGTTCATCGAAGAAAAGATAGATCAATCAAATTGTAAATAAATGCGAGAAAGCGCTAGAAAGCGATGCCACTATAGAAAAGAATATTTCCAACGAAATCGAACAACAACTAAATAGTGTTAGTTTATCTAGACAAAAGATAAAGGAAGCAAAGAAACATAAGACGCTTAGTTGAATCGTTTGCTACGACGACTTATGCTAGACTTATCTAGAAGAAAAGAAAGAAGTCAATTGACTCTCTAGAAAGTCAAAGTTAGCAATCTAGCAATAGAAAAGAGCTTAGCGCGAGAAGGCGCTTGTAGCAAAAGTCGCAACATAAAAAAAGAGAAAAGTTCAAATTTTTTAATAAAGAATATACTAGAGAAATGCAATATGTTAGCCCAACAATAGCAACTAAACTCAACAACATACGCACGATGCTTTATCACACTAATTAAGATCAATGATTGTTGACTTATCGCAATGATCGATTCTAATGCGATAGATAATTTTATGGTCAAAGCTCTTGTAGAGAGAGAAGAATATTTTACTCGAAAGAAGTCTAACGCTTACAACTTAATAATTGTAGATGAAAACTCATTACTTGACAAGAATAAAAGAGTGAACAAAGAAACGAAATTACTATCAATAGCTATTTAGCAACATCACAAGAAACTAATCTTTGATGTAGTGAGAATAATTACTCACGATATTATTTTAGAAATGTCTTAATTGAAGCAACACAATCTAGAAGTTAATTAAAATACACGAGTACTTAGATTTAAACGATGTGATCACGCAATTCATATTCAATCTACGCATTAACAACGTTCGATAATAGATAAAAGATAGAGTCGAAATTCGATCGCAAGATGCGAACTTGCATTCTTGAAAAAGAACGATTTAATCAAATTCGATTCGATAGACATCGACAAAGATTAGTTAAATCACAAAGTTAAAGTAAGTGAAGAAAACTACGAATCTTCTAAGAATCTTGAATTATTTAGTATAGCGAAGAAATCGCTAAAGCACGTATTACGAATATATAACAATTGGAAGCATCTATTTTAAGAAAAGGAAACAACAAAGACTTTTCCTAAACATTAATCGTAAAATCATGAAATTAGACTTGAATTAAGCAAGTAGCTTACGTTTGAACTTATATATGTTTTATTCAAAAAGAAGCTCGAAGTACTTCGCGAATATTTGACAAAAAATGAGAAAAAAGAATTTATTAAAAATTTTTAATCATAGATAGAATACTCGATTCTCTTTGTATCTAAGAAGAACGAAATTCTTCGTCTATGTGTTAATTATCGAAAGCTAAATTATATTACGATTAAGAATCGATATTTACTACTTAATATTAGCGAGCTTTAGAATTAACTATTCGAAGTCAAATACTTTATTAAATTGAATCTACAAGAAGCGTACAATCAAATTAGAATAAAGACGAGAGAAGAGTAAAAGACAACTTTTTGCACACGATATAAATTATACGAATATACGATAATGTCGTTCGAACTTACGAACGTCTTAACAACGTATTAGAAAATGATCAACGATGCATTACGACAACATTTAGATCGATTTGTCATAGCATACTTAGACGACATCATAATTTACTCTAAAAATTTGAAAAAACATGTTAGTTATATTTTCAAAATATTAGAATGTCTAAATAAGAGAAACTTACATCTTAAACTAAAGAAATGCGAATTTCATTAAAAAGAAATTGACTTTCTTAGATTTGTCGTAGAACAATACGAAATACGCATAAATCTCAAAAAGCTATAAGCAATCAAAGAATAGAAATCATCTATTAATGTTAAGAAAGTGCAATTCTTTCTAGATTTCATAAACTACAACAAAAAGTTCATTAAGAATTACTTCGTTAATGCGATATTATTGACAAATTTTACGAAAAAGAATACGTCATAAATATAAGAATTCGCAAAAAAAAAATCATTTTAAAATCTTAAGTTAAAATGTTTGAAAAAATCAATATTAAAGATGTACGATTTACGATTATCAAATAAAATTAAAATTAACGCATTAGATCTAGTTATCGATGCATACTTTAATTAAGAGCATAAAAACATATAACATTTAATGATATATCTCTCGAGAAAACTCTTGTTAATCGAACAAAATTACGATGTTTATAACAAGAAACTACTCGCTATTGTAGTCTTCTTGAAGTCATGAAGAATATACATCGAAGAATTGTCAAAACTTACAATTCTTACGAATTATAAGAATTTTGTACACTTTATCACTATTAAATAGCTTAACAAAAGATAGATACGATAATTAGAACGACTTGAACAATACAAGTTCAAAATAAAATATACTTTAGACAAAGATAATGGCAAAGCAAACGCACTTAATAGAAGAAATGATTATATAGAAACGAAGAAATCGTTTAATTACAACATACTTAAGATCAACAAAGACAAATTACTATTAGCAAACAAGCACGAGCTAAATGCTACATTACGAATACTTCAAGACGATACAAAGGAATTTTCAATAAAGAAAGAAAAACTCTAGATATTTATCGACAAAATCGACGAATATATAAGAGAACATCATAATAAATCACTACAAAAGCACTTGAGAATGATCAAAATTCTTTAGTTTTTACGTTAGCATTGTTAGTTTTCACAAATAAGACAAGTTGTCAAGATATACGTTAAACGATATCTTAGTTGTTAGTAGAACAAACATGATACACATGCGAGCTATGACGAAATTCAATATTAGAAATTATCTAAATCGTTATGAAATGAAGTCACGATAAACTTTATTATTAAGTTGCTCAAGTCGACAAATCTAGCAATTGAAGACAAATATAATTCGATACTAGTAATGATTAACAAACTTATTAAGTACTCGCATGCATCGCATGCAAGAAGAAGTTCATAGCAAAACAATTAAGATACGTTGTGTTGAATCAACTTATACGATATCACGATATACTTAAAGAATTAACTAGTGATAAAGACAAGCTCTTCACGTCTAATTATTGAAAGACATTGATATTAATGTTAGGAACAAGACTTAGAATGTTCATTGTCTATCATTCGATTACGAATAAACAAATAGAACGAACAAATTAGAGTTTAAAGCAATATTTGCGACACTACGTCAACAATACTTATAGCGATTGAATATCACTTTTATTTATGACACAATTAGCATTGAATGCAAAGGTTTTAAATATCACTAAGATAACTTTATTCTTCGTCAACTATAGTAGAGAACTTAATCTTTTCGAAGAAGAGCGAAAACATCTACTAGCTTAGTTAGTCATCGAAAGAATAGCGACATTAAAAAAGATACGCGACAACATCTTAATGATGCAAGAAAGATCGATCAAGTATTAGAACAAAAAACGAAAAACGACATCTTAACTAAAAAAGAGAGATAAGATTTATTTTTTTACAAAAAATCTAAAGACAAGAAAATCAAACAAGAAATTAAATCATGTTAAGGTCAAATCGTTTCACATTAAAAAGACTAAGAGATTAGTCAATTACGAACTCGACTTATCCAAGAACGTCAAAATATTTCTAGTATTTTATATCTTATTATTAGAACTAGTCGACTCTAGTACGTCTATATAGAAAACATTTCGTTACAAAGTCTAGAAAGAAAGTTGATACAAAGTGAAAAAAATTCTAAAGCAACAAGATCAAAACTATCTAATCAAGTGAAAAAAATATTTTATCTCAAAGAACACGTAAGAATCCAAGAAGAATCTTGATAATTACTATGACTTTATTTAGAGATTTCATCGACGTTCGAAAAATTATTTAGCATAGCGAGAAATAACTAGAAGGCAAAAGACAACTTAACAAGAGCATTCGCAACAAAACAATTAAAAAACTCAAGAGCATTCAATTTCTTTATTCTCGACAATAGACATTGTGTCTTTCGTTTCGTTTTCGCATCGATCTTCTTTAGAATTTTCTTATTTCGTAAGCAATTAAGTTATGACGATTGTTAATAGAGCTTCATCTTTAGCGATCTTGACAAAAAGATCTTCTCTATTGTGATCAAGAGAAGACCAAGACATATTTACGCACGATTTGTTCGCACAAACACATTTCGAACATTTCAAATAAGACGAGAAGTCTTTCATGACAATATAGAAATAACTAGAGAGAGAGCAACGTTCATAGGCAATATCTACTAGTGTATCGTAGCGTTCGATTTCGAATGCGATACGAAGACAACTTTGTTGCTAACGAGACATAGTAAGAGACGATTAACTTTCAAGACGAAAATCTTTGAGAAAAAAAATAGTGTTACGAGTCTAGCTCGAAACAACGTGATATATTAATTACAACGCAACATGTAGCACGAAGCACAATTGTCTACATGTTTGACGACTTGGCGAACGAACAATGTTCGACATGTTCGATAGCGAACAAAGCGAACAATGTTCGACATGTTCGACAACGAGCAAAGCGAGCAATGTTTGACACGTTCGACAACGAGTAAAGCGAGCAATGTTCGACATATTCGACAACGAGTAGAACGAGCAATGTTCGACACGTTCGACAACGAACGTAGCGAACAAAAGGAATCTCCTTTAGTATATAGATTTTCTAAACACGACTCTTTTATAAATCGTGTTCAATTTATCTTAAGTCTTGACTTATTGTTACGACTACTTAGTTGTAAATCCTTGTTATCAAGTGATTGCTTGCATTGCCTAAAGACGTCTACAAATCTCTTCAAAGCATAATTCTCTCTAATATCTTTGGAGGAAGTACTAGCGTAACACAATACTAAAAAAGATATACGACAACATCTTAAAAATGCAAAAGAATTCGATCAAATATTAGAACAAAAAACGAAAAATAACATCTTAATTAAAGAAAAGAAATAAAATATATCTTTTTACGAAAAATTTTAAAACGAGAAAGTTAAAAAAGAAATTAAATTATATTAAAGTTGAATTGTTTTTTATTAAGAAGACAAAGAAATTAATCAATTACGAACTTAATTTACTTAAGAACGTCAAAGTATTTCTAGTATTTTATATTTTATTGTTAAAATTAGCGAATTTAATCACGTCTTTATAGAACACATTTTATTTTTATTTACAAAAAAAGAAACAATATAAGATTGAAAAAATTCTAAAACAAGAAAATCAAAAATATTTTATCAAGTAAAAAAAATATTTTATCTCGAAAAATACATAAAAGTCAAAGAAAAATCTTAATTGTTGTCAAAATCTTCTAAGAAAGTTTTATTAAAATTAGACAAAGAGACAATAACTTAATTCTAATTAATTAAAAGTTAAAATTGTTCGAACGATATATCAAATAGCAACTCAAAAGTCTTTATAACAAGCTATTACGCTAGTATTTCCATAAGAGATATTAGAGAGAGTTATGCTATTAAAGAGATTTGTAAACGTCTTTAGACAATGTTAGCAATCATTTGATAACAAGAATTGCAACTATAGACAATCTTATGTTCAATAAATTTTCATAAGTGATTCAATAAATCAAAGTAACAATAAGTAAAGACTTAAGATAAGTTGAACACAATTTATAAAAAAATCGCGTTCGAAAGCTATATACTTTTTTATCATTTAAAGTTCAAGATGTTCAAGATGTTTAAAATCTTAATTATTTTAATTATTTTAATTCGAAATTTAAGATACTTAAGAATTAAATTATCTTAATTATTTTAATTTTGTTAATAAATCTTTTCTTTTTAATTATTTTGTAAAGAGCGATGTGCGACAAATAGTATCTATTAACATGCGACTCGTAATACTATCTTCTTTCTTTAAGAATTTTCGTTTCGAAATTATTTATTCTTTCTTATTATGTTAATCAAGTTAATTATTGAACAACGTCGCAATTTCGTTGCTAATCGTCGCTATAAGCACGTTTTTCTTACAATGCGTTCTTGTCAAGTTTGTGTCGCATTTAATATATCTTATTAAATAAATAAAATATATCTTAAATGTAAGAAATGTTATCGAAAGAATTGGAAATGCGATCTAGCTTCTAATTATTAAAGAATAAATAAAGTTATTTAAAAGACTAAAAAGTTAAATGATAAAATAATAAAATTGCGCTTAAGAATTGCGCGAAAGACGAAACAAAGAAAACATTAATTTTGTTATTTAAAAAATATAAATGATGCGAAGTCGAAAAATATTCTAAAAATCGAAAAGAATAAGAGAGAGATTAAATGTATTAAAGAGACGTTCGAAACTCTATTTAATAATATTATTAATTTTTCATTGTTCACTTTTTTGTTTCTTAATGTTTTGTCAACTCTTATAAGTGATTTTGTCGTTAACGAAATCGTCGCAACTTGTTAGAGCATTTCTTCAAATTCTTAAGTAACTTTTATATATTTTCGAAAATAAAATATTCTTTTTATTTAATAAAATATTTTTGATTTTTTTGTTATAAAATTTTCTTAATTTTATATTGTTTTTTTTTTTTGTAAATGAAAATAAAATGTGTCTTGTAAAAACGTAATTAAACTCGTTAATTTCAACAATAAAATATAAAATATTAAAAATACTTTGACGTTCTTAAGTAAATCGAGTTTGTAATTAATTGATTTTTTCGTTTTTTTAACGAGAAACGATTTAACTTTAATATAATTTAATTTTTTACTTAACTTTCTTGTCTTAAAATTTTTTGTAAAAAGATATATATTTTTTTTTTTTTTAATTAAGATGTCGTTTTTTCGTTTTTTGTTCTAATATTTGATCGATCTTTTTTATATTTTCGAGATATTATTATATATCTTTTTTAATGTTGCTACTCTTTCGATAATTAATTAAGCTAATAAATGCTTTCGCTCTTTCTTAAAGAGATTAAATTCTTTATTATAATTGACGAAAAATAAAGTTATTTTAGCAATATTCGAAATCTTTGCATTTAGTGTTAATTGAGTCATAAATAAAAGTAATACTTAATTGCTATAAATATTATTAACGTAGTGCCTTAGATATTGCTCTAAACTTTAATTTGTTCGTTTTATTTAATTATTTGTGATCGAATAATAGACAATAAACATTCTAAGTCTTGTTTCTAACATTGATAGAAACTTCTTTTAATTATTAGACGTAAAGAGCTTATCTCTATTACTAGTTAATTCTTCAAATATATTGTAATATTGTATAAGTCAATTTAATACAATGTATTTTAGTTGTTTTACTATAAACTTCTTCTTGCATACAATAATATGTAAATACTTGATAAATTTATTAATCATTATTAGTATTAAATTATATTTGTCTTTAATTATTAAGTTCGTCAACTTAAGCAACTTAATAATAAAGTTTATCGTAACTTTATTTTATAACGATTTAAATAATTTCTAATATTAAATTTCGTCATAATTCGCATATGTATTATGTTTGTTTTGCTAATAATTAAGATATTATTTAATATATATTTCGATAGCTTGTCTTATTTAAGAAAACTAATAATGCTAACGTAAAAATTGAAGAATTTTGATTATTCTCGAATGCTTTTGTAGTAATTTATCATAATGTTTTTTTATATATTCGTCAATTTTGTCGATAAATATTTGAAGTTTTTCTTTCTTTATTAGAAACTCTTTCTTATTATCTCTAAATATTTGTAAAATAGCATTTAACTCGTATTTGTTTATTAATAGTAATTCGTCTTTATTAATTTTAAGTATATTGTAATTAAACGATTTCTTCGTTTTTATATAATTATTTCTTTTGTTAAGTGCGTTTGCTTTATCATTATCTTTGTTTAATATATATTATATTTTGAACTTGTATTGTTCGAGTCGTTCTAATTATCGCATTTGTCTTTTATTAAGCTATTTCATAGTAATAAAATGTAAAAAATTCTTATAATTTGTAAGAATTATAAGTTTTGATAATTTTTCGATGTATACTTTTTATAATTTTAGAAAGATTACAATAGCGAATAGCTTCTTATTGTAAATATTATAATTTTGTTCGATTAATAATTTTTTTTTCGAAAGATATATTATTAAATGTTATATATTTTTATGTTTTTAATTAAAGTATACATTGATAATTAAATTTAATGCGTCAATTTTAATTTCGTTTAATAATCATAAATTGTACATTTTTAGTATTGACTTCTTTAAGCATTTTAACTTAAAATCTTAAAATAATTTTTTTTTTATTAATTTTTATATTTATGACGTCTTCTTCTTCGTAAGATTTGTTAATAATATTGCATTAACGAAGTAATTTTTGATAAATTTCTTGTTGTAATTTATAAAATTTAGAAAGAATTAAACTTTTTTGACATTAATAAATGATTTTTATTTTTTAATTGCTTGTAGTTTTTCGAAATTTATGCGTATTTTATGTCGTTTAACGAAAAATTTAAGAAAGTTAATTTATTTTTAATGAAATTCGCATTTCTTTAATTTAAAATGTAAGTTTTTTTTATTTAAATATTTCAATATTTTGAAAATATAATTTATATGTTCTTTTAAAGTATTTAAGTAAATCATAATATCGTTCAAGTATGCTTTGATAAATTAATTCAAATATTGTCGTAATGCATCATTAATTATTTTTTGATACGTTGTTAAGACGTTTGTAAGTTTAAACGATATTATTATATATTTGTATAGTTTATATTGTATACGAAAAGTTGTCTTTTATTCTTTTCTCGTCTTTATTCTAATTTAATTGTACGTTTCTTGTAAATTTAATTTGATAAAATATTTTGCTCTAAACAATCGATCTTGAAGCTCGCTAATATTAAATAGTAAATATCGATTTTTTATCGTAATATTGTTTAGCTTTCGATAATTAACACATAAACGAAGAGTTTCGTTCTTCTTAAATACAAAGAGAATCGAGTATCTTGTTTGTAATTAAGATTTTCTAATAAATTCTTTTTTTTTCATTTTTTACTAAGTATTCGCAAAGAGTTTCTAGTTTTTTCTCGAATAAAGTATATATAAATTTAAACGTAAATTGCTTATTTAGTTTAAGTTTAATCTCGTAATTTTACAATTAATGTTTAAATAAAATCTTGATCGTTTTCTCTTTTTAGAATAGATGCTCTCAATTATTGTATATTCGTAATATGTGCTTTAGCGATTTTTTCGTTGTACTAAATAGTTAAAACTCTTAGAAGATTCGCAATTTTCTTTATTTATTTTAACTTTGTAATTTGATTAATCTTTATCGATGCTTGTCAAATCGAACTTTATTAAATCGTTTTTTTTTAAAGATGCAAACTCGCTACTTGCGATCGAATTTCGACTTAATCTTTTATCTATTATCGAACGTTATTAATGCGTAGATTAAATATAAATTGCGTAATCACATTGTGCGAATTTAAATACTTGTATATTTTAGTTAACTTCTAAATTGTGTTGCTTCAATTAAGACATTTTTAAAACAATATTATAAGTAATTATTTTCACTATATTAAAGATTAGTTTCTTGTAATGTTGTTAAATAGCTATCGATAATAATTTTGTTTCTTTGTTCACTTTTTCATTCTTTGCGAATAATAAGTTTTTATCTACAATTACTAGATTGTAAGCGTTAAACTTCTTTCGAATAAAATACTTTTTTCTCTTTATAAGAGCTTTAATTATAAAATTATTTATTGCATTAAAATTAATTATTGTTGTGAATTAACAATCGTTAATCTTAATTAATGTGATAAAACATTGTGCGTACGTTGTTAAGTTTAATTACTATTATTAAGCTAATATATTGCATTTCTCTAATATGTTCTTTATTAAGAAATTTGAACTTTTCTTTATTTTTGTGTTGTAACTTTCGCTTTAAATGTCTATTTGCGCTAAGTTATCTTTTGTTATTAAATTGCTAACTTTGACTTTTTAAAAAATTAATTAATTTCGTTCTTTTTTTTTAGATAAGTTTAGCATAAATTGTTATAACAAGTTGTTCAATTAAAATTTGCGTATATTGTAAGATTTAATTGTTTTATTATAATGTTAAGTATATTCTTTTTTATAATAACATTATTTTTTAGTTTTTTTTCGCATTCGTTTATGATCTTTGATAAGCTAACTAAAGTCTTAAGATAATTCGTAATGTTTTTTATGCATTCGTAAAAGTTTTTTCAATTATATTCTTCGTCTAAGTCAATAATTAAGCTATAAAATTTAATAGTTTTTTAGAATGCTTAATTAATTTCTTGCGTAAATGCGAATGCCTTGTCTAATAATGTTTTATTTAGAACTTTTTGTAACTAATTTAAGTTCTTTATCAAATAATAATTGTCGTTCGATTTAATTTTAAGAGTGTTCGTCTTTATGTTAATTTGCTCTTTAATATCGTTTTAGCTATCAAATATGTCTCTTAACATAAGATTGATTTGTTAACAATTTATTAAGTTTCGTAATTAATAATCTCTTGCGAAGTAACTTAATTTGTTATATAAATAATACGTTTTTTGAAATTTGTTATCTTGCTTTTCTTTAAAGTTTTTTTTTTGCGTCGTTAAATAAAATTCAATTTTATAAATGCAAGTTTACGATAGTTTAAATTATTATATTTCTAAAAAAAACAAAATTCTTTTTAATGATATTTGATCGTCGATTTAAAGAAGATTCTTATTTTTTCGTAAAATTAATTGTATCGTTTTTTTATAGTTCTTTCATATAGTTTATTGTTAAAATCGATAATTACTTTAATAAGATCAAATATGTCGCTAAAAAATTTGTCATCGCGCATAATTTTATTCTTAAAAATGTTTTTAAAATTTTATCGAAATATTGTTATCAATGCGACATCGTCTTATTTGATAAAATTAACATACTTTTGAAATTTTGTTGCGTAATTTGTTGCAAAAATTCGTTAAATTAAGTGTTAAATTATTCTTTTTGCGATTTGTTTCTCGTTAGATGTTTCGAAGATGCTTCGAAGCTCTTTTTTGAAATTATCGAAATTCGTAAACATCGCACAAGAGTTTTTATTATAATTTTCTAAATACTTGCGTAAGTTTAACTTAAGCTAGTGTTGAGCTCTTTCTTTAAAAAATGTGAATGCGAAAATCGTTTTTTTGTTCGTTAGAACAAGATAGAAAATGAAATAAATATTTATTTGCATAAATTAGTTCTCTAGACCAATACGATCTTCATAATAAACGTTAGACTTGTTAATTCTTATTTTGTCGTTTTTATTAATAAAAAGTTGACATAATGTTGTTAAGCTATTGTTCGAAATAAAGACGCATTAATTTAATACAAACATTCTTAAAGTGTTTAAAGTGTTACGCTAGTACTTTTGTAAAAAATATTAAAACGAATTATGCTATTAAAGAAATTTGTAAACGTCTTTAGACAATGCAAGCAATTATTTAATAACAAGAATTACAATTATAAACAATTTTATGCTTAATAAATCTTTATAAACAATTCAATAAATTAAAATAACAATAAGTAAAGACTTAAGATAAGTTAAATACAATTCATAAAAGAGTCGCGTTCGAAAGCTATATACTTTTTTATCATTTAAAATTCAAGATATTTAAGATGTTTAAAATTTTAATTATTTTAATTATCTTAATTCGAAATTTAAAATGCTTAAGAATTAAGTCATCTTAATTATTTTAACTTTGTTGATAAATCTTTTCTTCTTGATTATCTTGTGAAGAGTGATGTGCGACGAATAGTATTTATTAGCATGCAAGGCGTAACAATTAAATACAATTAAATATAACTCTTATAAATGTTTTCGATCTATTAATTGAACTAAAATCGATTTATCTATATGTTAAATTTAATCTCTCTCGAATTATCTCTTTAAGATATATGTACTTTTATCTTTATATCTAAATTTTCTTCTTTTTCTTTTTTATATTTATCTCGATTTTGTACTTCGCAAGTCTTCTATTTAACTTTTGTATATTTGTCTCGAATATATATTGTTTATTAACGCTATGTTTGAAATGCTTATGCGCAAAACGATTATATTAATTCTTTCTAATTGCGTATCGCAAGTATGTATCGAAATTGTTAAAAAACGCAAGTCAAATAGTATCCCATTTACGCTTTTAATATATTGAAACTTAATTCGATTAAATTAAAGTTTAACAAGTAAGAAGACAAATATCGAATCTTGCAATTATAAATTTTAATAATCTCTTTAATACGCAAATTAACGTATACGCTAATATTGTTTATAACGATAACGCTTCGCGAAGCTAAAAAGACGTTGCAATAAAATAATAAATTGTTTAATATTTATCTTAAAATAATCTTTGCATTAAATTAATCTTCGCAAATTATTATATAAGATAAATATTTGTTTACGATATAAATTAAAAGCACGCTTTAATAATAATCTTTAATTGAATTTATATTATATCTATTGTCTTTATTAATAAAAATATATATTGTATGTCTTTATTTCGTCGTCTTGTTAAATATAATTTCGTCAATAAAGACAAATTGCTTTGCGATAATATAAAGAAAGTCTATTAATTAGATTTTGCGAAGCTCTTTATTTTAACAATATTTAATTTTTTGTGTTTGCTTTTTACTTAATTGCAACTTCTTTACAATTTTACTTATTGTCGACATCAATACGTATATATTTTATTTCTTTTATAAGAATTAAATTATCTCTTTCTATATTGTTTACAATTGTTTCTCTAGAAATGTAGTTAATAACTCTTCGACAATACAATAAATTTTGCGTAAGTTATTTATAACTCTTCTACAAGACTTGAACGCTAATTTATATATAAATAGATTTTTTGATATTTTATAAATTGTTCGAATCTTACAATAAATCTTGTCGACGATAAATTCTAATTGTTGATATAATAGAAGATAGCAAACAATGCGAGATCGTAAGACCAAGAAAAGAGCTACAAACATATCGACGACAATAAGAGAAAAGAGAAGAATGCTAATTACTCGAAATGCGATAAACGAGATTTATAGAAGCTTTAATCTGCTAATTAGATCAATAGATGCAATGGCGATAGTTGAGAAGGTGACTTGTGATATATATGTGCCGGCGATGAGGAATTAAGTCTTTCCCTAATGCCAAGCTTTGCAGACACACATGAAAGCGCTAATATGTGAGCGACCCAGCCACACCCCTTAATCTCCGCATCCTTGGCACTAGCCCGCCTGTCTTGTAGACCTCTTTTTATTCCAGTGAGTGGTTTGAAAAGCAATTTCGCATACCCTCTTGATCGCTGGCGCTTCATGCTATAGAATTGCTTCACGCAAGCCAATTATCATCTGCTTGAAATATCTTGTAAGTACGCTCCTTAAAACATCAGCTTCAATCTTCGGGATTTCGCCAGAATTATTACAACTTCGTCTTAATGAAACACACAGAACTCGTGGAGTGTAATACGCCCGAGATGCTTCATATTCCTCTATCGAACGATATGCATTCAGTCCAGAGGTGTGGAGCGCGCAGAGAGGATTTTTGCTACGAATCCGAACATTCTGTGAGACGGTGTGAAGATTGAGGAAAGCGTCGAGAAGGACGGAGAGACTTCCGAGATTGAAAAGCTTCATGGGTCAGACCATCCTACCACCGGCACGGATGCGGTGACCATTCTTAATGATATGACCATCAATTATCGCGAAGGTCGCGGACCACGATATTGGTCTCCAACTCGTCAATCAGGCTCAAATCTTGCTCAATCTGGTTTTATCTCTGCTCAGAGTACCTTCGATCCCTCTGGTTTTTCTCCTTCTCGAGCCACTCTCTGTCAACAGCGCGAAGCTTATCGTCACATTCTCTAACTCCGAAGTTGACGAGCGACTATGTGTGTTGGGTGTCTCCGTAAACCTGCAGTATCCGAGAAGGACCTCGATGTAGGAATCTAGACTTGGCTCCACCTATAACCTATGTCTACCAAGCAATACATCAACCAAGTGATCTGGGATCTGGTGGGCAACCTGCACACGACGAATGTTCAACACGCCATTTTCGGCGCACCTACTACACACAAGGTGTAAATTCCTCTCAAGGGCGTCGCTGACCAATTTCAATCAAATTCACAAGGAATACGTAGAAGCAGGCTGGCTACCACAGTGAAGAAGCTCATGGGCGTTTGGCTTGTCCTAGAATCGTCCTGGATGCTAAGTTCCGTGGATGAGGTAATCATGCAAGGCACATATTTGCAGAAGGATCAGGTGACGCTCGAGAACGTGGAAGCTGCTTTAGCTTGGCTCTGCTTGTCATATAGGACTGATCAAGTATTCAGAGGTATTCTGATCGCCCCGAAGGATCAGGCGCGATAGCGGGGCGGGCTTTTTCGACTCTATCAACTCTGGATAAATTCGAACGCAGCTCAATGATAGGCTTACAGACGAGGCAGATTATTTTGCAATGCTCCATTTCCGTTTATGTGCGCGTTCGCTAGTTTGTTGCTCGTACGTTTCATATCCACATATAATGGCAACGCTTTACATTTTGCAAATGTGTGTCGCAAGACATGCAGTCCGGCGCAAGCAAGTCATCAGTGGACACTCTTGCCTATAAAACAACCACGTCCTCAGGCATTGGACATGTTGTATGCAGGCTTGAACAGACATCAACAAATAAACCATCGAAGACTCATGATGGGTCGGAAAAGTCGAAAAGCATTTCAGATCAGAGACGAAGGGTAGGGCGATGTCTGTCGCTCACTAATAATCTACAGATTAAGATCTGTCCTGGTCGACGCTCGTGTGGTGGATTACTTTGGTCTCTAGAATCAATACTTAACACCACAGCATATCTATCTGCGTTCGGCGAGAGGCGTGGTACCAAGAATTTGAAGTCTACCCGCGTCGTTTGCTGACGGTGGCTTACCTGATTAAAGACGTGATTATACATTGCGGGGATTGGGGACTCCAAATCACAGGGCGTTAGTTGGCGCAAGGCAAAGGAGCTGTACGAGAGCGACCCAGCCAACGCTGGCAAAACAATCTCTATTCTCTACCGAAGACCCAAGCACCGACTGTCGGCTGGAGGTAGATTTTTGTGTTTTTTATGGCTAGATCCTAGTTCTGAAAATCCTTCTTGCCGCGGCTTTGCAAGAAAATCGCAAAGCATCAGGAGAGCACAAGGCTGTTGGTTCCACGACCTCGCTTTGAAGTCTTGTACAGGCAGATACTAGGGGATCTACCGTCGGGAAAGGACGAGAAGGAATCTGGCGGGTGCAGGCGCAGGCTGTGTTGACCCTTCAAGAGTCTACGGAGGCTCATGTCGAGACTTTTCAAGATAAGCGCACACAAACCGTTTTTGACGAATATGGTTATGGGGCTGACGTTTCGCTCGCGCTGGAGTTCCACTACATCGTAGGCGCCATTGTAAGCTCTGAAAATCACATACCTCAGCGGACATACACTCAAATGTAAGCGGACTGATCGAATTGATGGCGATGTTAGCTGATAATACCAGGAACCCAGGATCTGTAGCGTCAATGGTCTAGATTGAGACAATGTCTCGGTAAGAATTTTGACTTTCGATTAGAAGAGTATCTGATGATATTCTTCGACTCTCTTTGGCTCAGCCCGTAATTCTCAAGTTCCTTATACAGCAATGACTCGTGCTCACAGCTATCTTACATCTCTCTCCTGGCGTCCCAAAACCCACTCAGACTTATTCTCGCAAGCTGCTTCTTCTAGAGACGCTAACGAATCTACATTTCAACATTTATGTTGTAAATGTTTGAGTCTTCAACCAATTGTTTACGATCTAAAGAGCAATTTTCTTCCACTCCTTTATTGATCTCCACCGTCTCTACAATCATTGCCTTGTAATACATTGTCAATTTTGTCCAATTCATTGCACAATCGAACCGACACGGCAGCATCGATTTTTTGGGCGTGTGGGCCTTGATTCCTTGAGTCGGTGTCTTCTTCGGAAGCAAGCTATACGCGGAAGAGATTCGAATTTGGATCTTAAAAATCCTGGCTATTGACCTTGGACACATGGAGTCTCCGAATGCTCTCAGATCGAAATCTTCCTAGGAGGTTGAGGGGGTATTCCATGAGCAGACTCGCAAGAAGACCCCTAAGTGTAACCGAAGCGAAGCTCAATATCAGTTTTGCCAAAACCAGAATGACTCTCTTGAAAAGCTCATCAAGCTTGAAGTCGGCAGCCCAACTTGGCTCTCAACGATCACAACGCTCAGGCATGAGTTCTGCTTAAGCTAGCAGCTCCGCATACCGAAGCACTGGACCAAGATTGGGGCAAGCATTAGGCCCAAATTCAACGCACTCTCTTACCTCACGGCCAGAAAGAGCGCTGTGATTATAGGCTGGCTGTTGAATTGTCTCTTAACACTCTCCCTATTCTTGAATAAAATCTTCTATACTATATCATTAAAGATGTTAAACAGTGTTAGACAAAACTACTTTTCCATTGCGCCAATAGATCAACTACTTTTGAACCTCGTTGAAGTCATACTTCCCAACAAACAGTGCTTTCGGGAAACTCCTTCGCCCCCGTCTCTGCCCCTGGGCCGTTCAAGCGCTGCAACCACGACCACCACAACACGGCAAGATTCAATTCAGCATCTTCTTTCGCCAATTCCTTGGCATCAAGAAGATCGATTATCTGCCTCATCTGAAGCCTCAGGTACCATGTCACAACCAGCCACGGCAATAGCAGAACTGCGAAGAAAACAACACACGAACATCCCATCCCCACAGGCCAGTATAAAGCCTGCATTGGTAGGTCATTCATCATGGCTCTTGACTCCGAGTACACCTAGACTGTGGTTCACTGACAAGGAAATAAATTAATAATGCTGAGGTAGCGCGTGCGTGGGGTGCGAGTCTCCCACAGTGGATGGTCGACGCAGGAATCGCCTGGGTGCACGGTACAGCCCGAAAAGACCACCTTCTAAATATGCAAGGTGTGTCTGCGTTCCGCAGAATTGACAACCAGGCCCTCATGAGGCCAGAGGCCAGAGGCCACTTGGCGAAGAGCTCTTCTGACATAGCCGCCAATTCGCAACCTCCGAATATGGTGACTTTATGAGAACGCTGGGACCGAGTATGAAACGCCAGTATTCGCAGGGAAAAGTGTTTTGAGTTCGTTGACGTATGTAGCGCAGCACAAAAGCAGCGTTGGTGGAACAATTAAGATATCAAGAAACTTCACCAAAAAATATGGCAATCGTATCTTCTTCCCGCTCTTTTCCTTTATTCTACGAACGCTTGGATGGCTCGCGTCCTGCCGACGTTGGCCCCCACAACAAATCTCGGACCGGGCCAGTGTTGGGTCTAAGGTCACGACCGAAACAATGCGATTTTGGATCAGGGAGGACAATCAGGTTGAAAGTGGTGAGAGTCCCCGCCGGTGGAGTCCCACGAGCCGCTGGAGGAATCGTTATCGGACTTGGAAGATGAAAGATGACTTGAGTCGAGCGTGACTTGCGGGCGAGAATGGAAGAGGCGTGCCAAAGAAAGGTGTGACGACCCAGAGGGGGTCCAGCCCAGGGAACGATTTGATGCGGATCTCGACAAGCTCGTACGCAGGAAGTATTGGACAAGCGGATAGCGGATAGGGATTTCGAGATTGGTGCGACTACAGGATGTTGGAAATCGACATCGTCGTTGACCAGTGCTGGTTATATGTTTTATCACGAGGTATTCTAATGCTCAGCTACAGGAGCAGGACAACACCGGACCCGCTTCTAGGCACAATTCCGGACAGACTGTCCATCTACATCGCGTCGCCTATCTAGCTTAACACGGACAAGATGTCAGCCTTGAAAACGTCCCGTCTCACCAGTGCGATTACTGGCCTCACCTTCTCAAAGAGCCTCAAAAATCAAATTCTTCTCAAACCTACAGCGTGTGCATAATCAGATGCGAAAAACACTGTTGCGAAGTCCCTGATCTCCGCTTGTATGCTCCTAAGTGCATGTATTTGCCTTGTTATAATCTTAATTGCTGTCTAATAGTGATTGAAAAGTTTCCCCCTCCATGTGCTGGGTTCAAACTCCGAAACAGCCTCTGATCGCTCGCAGAATCATGTTACGCTTAGACAACACCAGGGTCTCTAAATCCATTGCGGCGGGGAGATACTTGGAGACCAGTGGTAGAACGTCTTTCTCTTGGAACGCAGTGAAGACCGAACGCCAATGCCCAGAACCTCGCATACAACCCTTCCGTTGATGGTAGCTTCATATAACGAGACTGAAGACACTACGATCACGAGAAACGAACGATTGAGTCTCGGATACCATGAGATTCCGTGAACACCTGGATGTAAAGCTAAGAGCTATCTGTGACACGGATCCAAGCGCCGCCGATTGTTCGATCGATTTCTATCTGTCATATGTTGGACACTCTCAGGCTTGGATAGAACGTATGTTCAAGGATGTGACAAGACTTACATCACAGGTCTGCCGATGGGTGCGCTGAGAGTGATTGATGGGGACAACTCTCGCGTGGACGCTCCGGTTGGTATGCTCCCTTGGCAGCGAGGTCAAGCCACTCACAAGAAGGTGGAAACCATTCTGTGAGAGATGGGTGGATGCGCGAAGGTATTCTAGCCAACAGCCCACCGAGACGACGGAGAATGAGTAAGGGTTTCTCGGTGTCGAACAGTAGCGCGTTGGAGAAGAGCGTCACTACATGGAATCCGAGTACATGGAAGAATTGAAGGAGGTGTTCTATGATTCCTCGTCTTTGACTACATTTTGAAATTGACGGCATCAAAGTTGACGGCCTATCTCGAGGAGAACACTCCCCCAGTTACCCAATGTGGAAATGGCTCCTTGAAGATGGTGTGCCTGCAGTGGACTACTGTAATACCGTGGTTTGTATAGAAAGACTGTTAGTATCGTTGAGGAAACGAGCGCGGAAACTGGTGAGTAGAGCAACAGATATGGTTCTATATTTCACCCTCTTCTGTACCAGTGTTCTCACGCAGATTATTCTCTTTTTCTCCCTTGTTCGCTTTCTAACTTCTGCACTTCTCTTCAAGCCTCTCGTAGCGAGCGAGATTCCTCTGGGAACTCACTCAATGTAATAGATTCAAGCAGCGATCATACCGAGCTTGTAACATAACTCGCACACAAAACCATACCAATTCCTTCAATCACAACCAATCAGAGCTACAAGCTGACGCTCATCTCCTGCTGCTATATATTATACTACTCTACACCAACACTACTATCAAAAAACTCGGCGCGTATTGAAGCAACGCACTCCCTATTCGCAACAGATGACGAACGGTAGAGCTTCTCAGCACCCTCATGCAAGTGAATTCCCTCGCCGATCCCAAGACTGGTGATCCGTTCCGTCCAAAGCAGATCCCTTGTTTGCAGCTCAAGCACCAGCACCAACAGACATGTCAAGAACATGGGCTGCGAAGGCCAGCGCGCTCTTGATATATTATGATCTGTTGTGCAAGGCGCCTATGGAAAGCGTGCTTCCCTCTCAATACCCATGAGCGGGTCGGGACTTCAAAGAAGCATTCCGCGGAACTCGCCACAAAACTCTACGAAGAGAGATATCAGAGGCAAAAATGTAGAATGGTCTTTGAGAAACTTCGTCAAGATCAGAGAAATCTTGCAACGAGCTAATTTCGCGTTTATCGAGCTTTGTTCGAGCAAAAACAGGAACCGGTCTGCATCCAGCCAGATCGTCGATCGATTTCCTGCTCTTTGACAATGATAGCTGAGTCAGGTGTTTATAGTCTGCGGTCTGTGAAACTCATCATGAAACTCGACGACGAGCGATTACGCAAGCTGGGAGGATGATAGTCTTGGATGGACTTCTCGGAGCTTGCGAGGGCCTCACCTCATGCCTACTAGCTGGTTTTCGGTCAAGTCCCAGCCAGATCCTCGATCCATCGCCTTTTCACTGACGATCATGGCTGAGTCTCGTGGGCTCAGTCAAAATGCCGACGCAATAGCAGACGTCATCGCTGGATCATCTTTCTCCGAGGATGGAGATGAACTACAAACCAAACCTGAAGCACCAAAATCAACGTCCTCTTCGGGTTGCATGGTGAAAAACTTCTACCATACTCATAACCTTACTATGCCTTTTGAACGATAATAGATCATCGAGCGTTGCTGCGACATCGCATCCTATTGTTAAATCGAACATGTCTTACGGCTGGGAGGGCTCGTCTGGTGTGGGGAAAATCGAGGAGTCGAACGTCCAGTAATTTTGGCGATTATTCATAAACCTACCGACCAAAATGAATGGTTATTTTCAGACTGCATGGTGAGAAACTTCAACCATACTCGACACCGGGTTGTGCATCTCGAACCGCAACCAACCACAGAGCGTTCGTACAGGCTCTGAACGTCAGCTCGAATACAGGTGTGGAGCAGTGGCGAGCGTTCATCACCACGACCCCAATCCGCCTCGCTGCATCATTCTGAATCAAGGGTGCACCGATCAACGCCTCCCCTCCACCCCAGGACCAGATCAAGCTGTCAATCTAGATCAAGTTACGCACGAACCAGGATGGCAGGGACTAGACTTGATTAGCTCGTCAGATGTTGAGATGTCGAAAAGCATCAGATCGATGACTTAGTTCTACGGTTCATGACCCATAGATGCGTTTTCTCTTATGTCGAGCTTGATAGAACTATATATGTCAGACAGCAAGGGGTTTTTCTTCTTCAAGAACACAAGCATATCCCTTCGAGTCCCTTGGCCGTAGCTAAAGTGTATCAAGGAACCCTCAGTGCGTTTCACTGGGCTGTGTCGTTAGTCGGTCAGTGCTAAGACATGCACCGACTTGGAATGGCACAATACGAAATCTGGCGACCACTTCGAGAATATACCTTACAGAACCCTCTTCAGCCGATGGCCCAGATAACTACCCCCGATATGAATAGTTGATGTACCTTCATGGGGGGGGTGGAGCTAAATCTAGCGGCCGACACAAATGCCGAAGAGGGATCAGCAGGTCTTGACGTGCAAACGCCAGAGGAAAGAGCTGCACCAGCAGCTCGTCACCAAAACTCGGCAGTCCCGATACATGCGTGCCGAGGCAAACAGCGATGAACTTGGGTCAATGGGGGATGCTGACATTGCTGAGGATGGTGCTTTTTTCGTAAGATTTAGTGATATGACCTTGGAAGTGTTGTCTGGTGAAGAGATAGATGATGTTTGTGGAGGTTCGGATAATGAGTTGAGGGAATATATCAAGTCACCGTATGAGTTTGGAATCCTGAAGGGGTTCTTTTCCTGATATGCACCTTTGGATGTTGGTTGGTCGTTGCTAGGAATGTCGAAGAAGACAAACGTCCTACGCAGAGCAATGGCCAATATTAAGGACTTCAGCTACAAAAGGAAGAAGGCACATTGATTGCGAGATTTTTCATAAGGATTTGAGGAAAAGAACAGACCCATCGTCAAGACTCGAGTTTCTAGGGTATGGTCTGAGATGCTTAGATGGAGGAGCGGATACAGGGGTTGTTTGAGATGTGGCCAACACCGTGTCAATCATATGTATGGGGATAGAATGAACATGAGCGCTGCACTTATCGAATGTATGGAGATTTTGACTTGCGGTACTCCAACAAGCGCCTGTGCGTGAAGTATTGCAAGAGAGTGAGTACATGGCACTTGCTGAGGCGTGGTGGGGAAAAGATCATGTTCTACGTTGGCAAGCGACATGTCGATATACGAAGGATAAAGGCCTCCGTTCGAGAAGGTCGTTATAGGCGCAATGGTTCTGCTTTCCCTATAGAGTTCTGCCACAGTCAGCAAAGCCTTCTCGACTTGACTGTAGTAGCTCACTGAGACTATGATCGCAGTCCGTAGTCATTTGTTCCGCTCCTAGCATTTACGGCTCCGGCCTTAGCACTCGCTGCAAGACTCCCTTTGCCGCTCAATCAACTTTAGAAATGATCAACATAGTTATTACCAAGCTTCACCAGCTCCGTTCAGTGCATCTGTGCATCATAATCCCCAGATCAGCATCTCAAGGTCTTACTACCCATGAGCGGTACCTCGGCGGACCCCACGTATTTTCAGACGGTCCAGGAGGCGGAGCAACATCAAGCTACATGCCGCTGTCAAGTGTGTAGGGCGATGGTTTCGCCTGAGATGGGAGCCGAGGGATTCTGTATTGCAATATCGTGGCGTAGAAACTGTAAAGAAGGATAAGCTGGTGAGAAGGATGTTGAGATTTGATCGGGCCTAGATCACCCCGACTTCGGCTCGATGCAATCTTCAAAGCATCATGCTACGGGGTAGCAATCCAGTCAGAAAAGGACAACTCGACTCGAACACTTGTTGGCTGTATCGGCAGATGTCCGTCTCCTTGACCCAAGTTGATTAGATTTTGCGAAGGCGTGGACGTCTCGCGTGCTCCTGACTAGATCGTTCAATGAATGCTGCAGCTTGGGTACTTGTGCCGTCACTACAAGCTATCAAAGTCGCACCTAATTGAGTAATTCAAGATTATCGGCACATAAATACTGTACAAATATCGAATATGGGCGCAAGGATCCCAGGCTACTTATGATGGCCCTCCTCGCAAGATATGTCGTCTTTGAGTCGATTCCTCAGAACTTCAAGAATGAGTTCTTCTACGCGAGCTAGCTGTAAATACTCCGGTATGATGATATGATCGGCTGATACTGTGATGCAAGGGCCTCGACGCGGGCCATCATGTGTCGAGTCCGCTCGCTGAGAGCTGCCATCATTCGAAGGCAGCTTCTCAATGTCGTTTGCATCTTCTTTTCCAACGTCGGCAGGCGTCCACCAGTAGAGCGGATAACGACGTTGGATATTGTTTATCAAGAGAGACGACACCAAAATCAATAAAGCGCTAAGGAATACGATTGGTAGGAAATACCATCCAAGAGCAGAGATGGTCGGATCTATCGCTGCCAGTAGGGCGGTTGCTCCCGCTGGCGGGTATACAGCCTTGGCGAATACCATTGCCGCCGAAGCGAGTCCACAGGCCAGGGCTCCGGCAAGCCATCGTAGCTCTTCGAAGTTACTGTTGAGCATGAATAGCTTAGTGATGCAAACGCCCACCAAGGCAGCCAGAATGTGTCCGAGCACGCTGTTTCGAGGTTGGGCAAGTGGCGACTCAATGAAGTTATACTCCAATACTGCCGCGGCACCCTACGATATTGCGTTAGTCCTTGGCTTGCATGGACCTGACGTTTGTCTTACGAAACTAGCAACAGCTATGGGAACGCCGTGATTGTTTATCTTGGGGATCATTAACACCGCTTCGATGATTGCAACTCCAACAAAGGCTCCGAAGAAGGCCCACCACGCCACCAGCACGTTCCCAATCGGCCTCCGTTGTCCTTCGCCTAAGAAACGTGAAAGAGGAGAGGGCAACCTGTCAAGTCGGTTCCGAGGAATGTAATGATTAAGCCATCGGTCCACATCGAAATTCCAGCTGCGAGGGCTCAGGTAGAGCATTGTGACGGTCGTTGTGTATAGATCATGATGAAGCAAAGAGGAGGAAATACATTTTCAATGCTACGGTCGAAATGGCCACGTGCATTCAGCCGCGGAGTTCCCGTTCTTCAGGATGAAGGGAAAGTGAATGACGAGAATGGGTCGGACATCCGCATGCCAGTGCCCAAACCAGCTGGTGCGGATGAAACCATGACAAACGGAATCGGATATAACGCAAGGCTTGAGCGTCGCATGGTGGGGTAAGCAGAATAAACCGTTTTGACTGGTTATACAGAACAAGACTGTGAATCTCAGATGGAGTATAAGCTTGCTGAACCATCAAATAGTGGTACTGCAAGAGATGAACTCACCTGCCTTCGACGTTGTTGGTGAAGCAAATGGTGAAGAACGGAGCTGGCAGGAAGATCGACGCCAAGTCTGGGGTACCAAGCCGCTAGTGGCCAAAGAGGCTTAGACGTCACCGTAGATGCCGCCCACTCTGGGGTAGACGTACGGCAGCTTATACGCGAATCGTAATCGCGATCGCGAGAAAGACATCGTTGCATCTCCGAGAATCTGTCAATTGACTTGGGACAAGACCAATGACTCACGGGATGAAGGGCGAACATCTGACGTGCCCGAGCACCCATTCAATATATTATGAGAATGTCATGAGTGTGGCATACAGAAACTATCCTAAAGGCTAACTCTTGGATGACCACATCAACATTACCTACCTAGAGCGCGCTTTTCATCTTTGTCACATTCGATACTGCAACCCGAGCGAATGGCCTTTTCGAGTAGTCTTCGGACGAGTGCCAGCGCTTTCGAACTGTGTTGGTTGTGGCCCCTCTTCGAAAAAGCACCTAAGGTGTAGCGGAACGATTGAAGGAGTAATGTTAGACTCCTCGCTTCCAACCCAAACCGATGTATAGCAATCGACAAGACACGTAAAGTACACGGCATTGTCTTTGAGCTTCGAGGTGTCATTGAATGCTCAATCTCCCCAGCTGGTTGCCTGTGACGAGCATAGATTCTTTCAACAGTGACAGCACAAGGATATGAAGTTAGGATTTCCTCTGTCCTGATACTGGTCAATTGACGGACCAGACGCCTCGTCATGGAAATGCTGATCCCTAGAACTCTGAGCGATGGTGTCCAAATCATGGTTGAACTTGAGGAGCAAAGCTGATTGACGGTTCTGCCTGGTTGAACACCACGAAGAACGTCAGGAAGAACGGCGCTGCCACGCTTCCTAGACCCGGTACTCCTGCAATACCGGATGCTCCTTGTAACGCGCCTCGACACAGGCCTGAATTAATTGACGTCAGCAAGCCGCTATCAACGTACAAGGCTTTCAAGAGTTTGGGCTCATCCCGAGTGAATTAAGCCCGGCAAGGATGATCGAGCATGCTTACCTTCCACTCCTTTGACAGGGCCCGCATTAAAGGTAGTCCCTGCGATCGCATGGGACCCGGCTTTCCCAACACCTACCTGCAACTCCGGAATCTTAGAGCTACAAGGAAAAGTCCAGGATCCTGACTTATTGGAGGAGCCTGAGACTTGAGCCCAGAAATTGTTTACGAAAGTTGGGTCCGCGAACATAGCATCGGCGCCGCCGCTATCTGTATGCTGGTCAGCCATTATGGCTACCAGAAATTGCCTGGGATGCGTACCAAAAAGCATCTGCTGCGTAACGGTGGCCTTGCCAGCAGACAAGGTAAGACTATCAACAATCCAAGCAGAGCGACTATTGTCTACGGATGCCGTGATCAAGTCCGCTTGTATAGCGACTTGTCGACATATCCGAAATTGAGCGTGCCGTGAGAGTTTGGCTTGAGACCGATTGTGAAAATGGGCTGCGGAAGTTTCTGTTGCACAGCCTCCATGAAGGTCGGTTGTTGTGTTGGCCGGACTGCATCCTCGATCATTAGTCACTGCTTTAGTGAGACCCACGAATCTTGGAGGGATCCACTCACCAGTATTCAGACCTTGGAAACCCAGCCCCATAAAACCATCGAGCGGGTAGTTGAACCCTTCTTTGGTCGCGATCCCGACGCCAAAATCAGGGACACTCACGTTCCCGAATTTTACTTTGGTCGAGACGACTGGCCCAATAGTCGGTGCGTCTGGTTTGGCGGCGTATGTTATGTCGAAATTCTGTTTCTGTCCATTGATTTGCATCAGAGGTGCTCCGCGCGTGTCTCCTCTAGAAGACGGTGCTTTCGTCCCTTGGAGCCAGCTGTGTCCAGTAAGTGACTATCTTCGTAATTCATATGAACATCGTGGTCCCAGCCATCCATCAGACAAGAGAAGACTTACAAGTCAGAGGAGCCAGTGTCAACCATAACTTTTACATCTTGGCCATTGACATTCGCAGTTACCCACCAGTACAGTCCGCCCGTAAGCTTGGTAGTAGGGACGGTGGCTGCTTGAGCTCCGGCTCGCGGGAGAATGACACTACGAGCAGGTTCCTGAGAAATCAGATCCCCGATTATGGTAGGCAGAGCAGCACTATATGAAGCCAACTGCAGACATGAGACGATGCTCCATCTTAAAGAAGACCGCATTGTGAATTCAGAATGAAGAAGAAAAGTAGCCCTCCGATGTGTAGACTATAAAGAGCGTATCTACAAAATGTGACACAGTATGAAGTGTTTTAGAAGCCTCCTTCCTCCGGATCTTTATATCATTACTAGACGCAAAGTCGAACGATTCGTGGCCAACTTGACATAGGAAATACTAAGATTGGCATCGTTTCAGGCCCTGAATGCGATAGAGCAGGCTTAATAGATTCAAGCGCAAGACGCGAGCCGAATGCACGAACAGAAGCTAGAGACCAAATTCGTCAAGGAGAAGCTGGCTTCTGGCATGAGTGTTGCCCTGAGCCCAAGATCTATTGGCACTGGCACCTTTTAGCTAGCCGTTGCGCGTCTCCAGCTCGCACTCATCCATTTCATAACAGCAATCCCGGAATAAATCTGCAGCCAGCATGACGAGGACGGATCGGAAGTTTGTGGTAGATATAGCCGCGCACAGGCGCGACAATGGACCACGGCGGCGCCGTCTTTTGCACTCGTGGCCCGCGTTTCAAGTCTATCCTTCCGATGAGATCAGACGAGAATAGCCATTCATCAACATTTCCGATCCCCAAAGTAGGTCCCTAACATCCATGGCTCCACTGCCTCGGATTGCCTCGGCCGTTCTCTCGGACCAAGCTAATCCGGGGGCTCTGCGGGTCATTTCTTAGGATACGTATCCTCTGGTGTCGACCGAGGCGTGGTTTCCGGCGCCTTCGATTCGCATTAGGTGTCGCTTTCAAGAGACCACAACCTTGCTTATGTGGGATGGCTGGTAGTATCCCGTGCGAAGGAGGATATGCGAGATGGGATGCTGGAAATGCCCACAAGACCGGCTTCCGGGCCGGGTGTTCCTCCGTCTCCTGGCTTCCTGCCAAGCCGCGTTAGGCTTGTCGAAACGAGCATCCCTCGATTCATGTTTCTCCTTCCTTCATTGCAACGTTAGTTAGATATGCTATATAAGTGACATCCCAAACTTACGATCTCTACGCTCCTTGACTGGCTTGTTGTCTTCCTTCTGCTACGATGTCCGGGTTGGATTTCGAGAAGGAGCGAGCCAGGCTGTCAGGACCAATTGGACAATCACAAGGACAATCCTGCAAAGATTCTCGTATTAAAGCCAAGGCACCAGAATTATCCGATCTGCCTAACCCGTGAGGAAGTCACACACGCAGACAATTGCGCATGGAACATGAAGGTGGATGTTTTAGATCCCACGTACGAGCAGAAGTCCCAATTTCAAGTCCTATGCTGAGCCGAAGCGGTCGACATGTTCATCTGGATATAGATTGGCTCAAGTATGTCATTCTTTTCACATGAACTGACAGAAGCCTAGACCTGATGACAGCATTTCTGACACGTCCATTGAGCCCGACAATACCTTCCTGAAGACAACATCAGCCTGCAGGCAGACAGAGCCAGAGAACTCCAACATCTAGCCCGCCAAAAGCCCTGGAAGCTGGATACAGTGAGCGAATTCTTCTCATTGGAGTTTCTCTAAATTTCGAATATCTGCAGTCTTTCTTAGATTCAGTGAGCAAAGCCAATCAGAAGAGACAGCCCAGCTTTGGCATTAGATTGACGCGTACTGCAGGGGTTGCGCGATGATGTGCAACTGCAGAAAGAGAGAAAAAGACCGTCTCAATCCGTTTTCTCGGCAGATTCTAGCTGCATCTGCATTCATCTTATAATCAATAAGGCTGCTATGGTTGCAATATCTCTGCTGTCGGGCTCGATGAAGATATCATTAGCATCGAAGAACGATCATAGAGTCGCCCTTGAGAAGGAAGAAAAATTGACTGCAGCTGTTATTCACCAGCCTCCATATCCTAGCTTCTTCCTAATATCCTTTCAAGTCATCAACCAAGTTATTAGCCGTTGCTAGTCTTGAGCGAGATTCTTTCTCCTCTCTTCCTGGTATCCCAGCTTTAATAATGGTTATCTGATGGGTTTGTCCCACAGGAGTAACGTCCTTTACAGAGACCATAATAGATGCAATGTTTTGAAAGCATATTGTCTTACGCATATCTCGGATTTCTCGGTGATGGTCTTGCTGAGCCAGCTTTAGTGCTTGCGCACCAGCATCAAGGGCTCACTTGGCCTTAGAGCCTAAAGGTTCTACATATTCTCTCTCGGGGTGATTGTTCCATTTAGAAAGAAAGGTTCAATTTTCCCTATGAATCCTATCTTCAGGCTCAAAGTGGCATGATCCTTCTCTGACCTCATAAGGCGTTGATACTTGGTACTTGGGCCAACTTACCAGCAATACCGATGTCAGCCAAGCCGAGCCAACTCCCAGATCGCCGGTATAGGTCCTCCATGTTTTCCTAAGCAATCCCTGGATCCTAATTATCATTATAGGCCAGCTTCGAAATCGCCCGCGTCTGGGGCTTCGGGACCACCAACAGCGCCGCAACCAGATTGTACGTCTACTACCAAGTCCTCAAATCGAGCAGGCAATACTGCAACAGCGATGCTAGGAACAGTATTGGCCGCCTGGACTGCGCCATCTCCGCCGCCCAAATCTACAGCCTGAAGTTCGTTCTCCGCCCGCTCAACAAATTCACGACCTAGGCGGGAATAAACACCTACACTATCGCCTACGGCGGCATGCACGCCTTTTATCAACCGGTACAACTCCTCGATTGCGATCTTTAGCTGGGAACACTGTTACGAACGACGCTGCTGCAGGGGCTCCAGCTCCGTCATCACCAACTGGGCCACGACGATCAGCAAACACATCAAGTCCCTCAACAGCAAAGACTTGGTCTCCCTCAACGATTTAGAGTAGCTCCCTCTCTTCTTCGCAGGCGGCAACGGCGGCTACGCCTACTCTGGCTATGAAAGCGTAATCTCATCGAAGACCTCGCCATCCCCACCCTCAAATACTACACCTGCCACCTGTACTCCGACTTCTGGAGCTACAACCACACGTAGGGATTCACCTGGATCAGCCAACATAACGCCTTTGGCAAAGCCGCCGCAAAACTTGTCGTGTCGGAGGAGTTTATGGCGCCGACGCCGGCGCCGAGGGGGCAGTATATGTCGCTGTGGCAGAGCACAGCGCTGAGCCAGACCGAGTATTGCGAGTGATGGTCTCTGGCAGTTTGCGATGATGCGGTGAACCCGTATGATGGGTATGCGATCTACTACATGGCAACAAGTAGGAGCGATGGGCAGACGCTCAAGGATAGACACGCAACAAAAATAACAACAAAGAAAAGAACAACAACAATGTAAACGAGCACTCGGTCAATACGTTGCATGGCGTTCGGTAGCGCAACAACCGCGCAAGACGCTTTGCGGGTATATGTCACGTGAGATCTACTCACTCAGACCTCTTTACTCTCACCATCCCCACGCCAGCGCAAAGAGAAGGTCTAGGACCCGAACTAACCTCGCGAATCTGCAAAGTACCAACGTCGAGTCTGAAACGAAAAGCCGCACGAGCATCCAACTATCGAGATCCATCCCTTCTATATACATAGCCGCCCGAAGCGACTGGAGCGCATAATGCGCAAGTCTAGTTTCGATCCCTGAAGCTTACTGCTCCTCTCTACTGCAGGGCGTAGAAGCCAAATAGAATCTTCAGACACGCGATCTCGGGTTTCAAAGAGGCTTACTGCTCCTTTTCCCTGCAGGGCATTGTCCCCAAAAAGCATCTTCAGACGCTCAATCCTAGTTCATTATCTTTATCCGCCGGCCAGCCTGTAGCTCCCATATTGAATTAGATCTCGCAGCACTGACACTCTGCTAAGCATATACCCTAGGATGCGTATCTGCGTGGGGCTAAGCTTACTGCTCCCTCGCCTCTCGCCTCCAACGCAGGTCCATGTCTCCTTTCTACACCCCCACAGACCCTCAATCCCCTACCCCTTCTCCGTCTTCCTATCGAGCGCACCAACCCCCCATCCTTGTTAGCTCCCATACCGATCCCATAGATCTCGCACCCCCGAAACCATGCTAGGATCCTATGGCTCTGACACCACACCATGAATATACTCCAGGTTATCTACTTAAATACTGGGGTCTTTGGGCTCAGACCTCGGCCCTCGGACCGAGAGAGAGACGCACTGGTGCTGAATAGCCGTTATAAGCTGCTGCGCGTTGTGCGTGTTTCATGGTTGGTACGGGGAGGTGAGTTTTGAAGCTGATGGAGGGTGGGTCGGGGGATGGATTATGGAGTGAGCGCTGGGATTGGGGTTGATGGGGGGTGAGGGGTGGGGTTTGGCAAAGGGGAAGGGTGTTGGATGTTGGGGTTCGGAAAAGCGGGGGGTGGGGTTTGAGGCGGAAACGGAAGGGGGGTTTTGATGGTGGGGTTCGGAAAGGGAGGATGAGGAAGGAGACGATGGGCCTTGGGAAGGTGAGATTACATCTGTGTTCTGGGTATCAGTGTGATGGGACGAAGGCCGAAGGGTTGTCGCTCGTAGAGGTCGCGCAAGGTTTTCTGATAGGAATAGTATTACATACCAGCAGGGTGTGAACCCAAAACACCCTCTATTCCTAGTCATAACAAGCTGTCCCATAGCCATACCTGCAGCAGCCACCTCTCTAAAACGTACAACCGAGCAACAATCAAGCATGACTTCGTACATATCCCGGCGGCGGCCTATGCAGCGCAAACCCCTTCTCCCCACCCTCCTTCTCCATCTCCGAGCTCTGCACACTCAGCTCCGTACGCACCTGGATGCCCTTCCCCTCCTCCCCCCCCTTCCCATACCGACTCCCCTGCCGCGTGATACTCGGCGTGCTGTACGCCTCCGCCGCCGCACCCTTGTACTCCGCGCCGCCGAAGCCCCCTCCAGGGAGAGAACTGGGCGGGTACTGCACGATATGCTCGTCGCTGCCGTTGACCGTATCGTTGGGCACGCTGAGCGGGTGGCGGAAGCGCTTGGAGCGCTTGTTGCTGGACTCGCCGCTGCGCCAGGAGGCGAGCTTGTAGGAATGGGAGTGGGAGGCGGGGGCGGAGGTGCGGCGGGTGAGGTATTGAAAGAGGGAGTAGAGCATCGGCATGTTGTTGACGAGGACGGCGACGAAGGATTCGCGGATGGACCATTCGCCGGCTTGTTCGGCGCCGTTGGCTCCGGACTGTGACGGAGGGGGTGTTAGAGTGGGTGGGTGGTGGAGTTTGGGGGGGAGGATGGTGGGGGAGGGGCTTACTTTGAGGATGAGGATGCAGCGGAGGAGCCCAAATATCATGACTAGGAGACCGCTGCTGAACATTATGGAGAGAGCCCACTTCTTTTTGGCTTGGAGGCGGGACTTCCAGATCATCTTCGAGGTGTCAGCGGATTTTAGCGATGGGATGATGATAGTGATTATGGTTCTTGTGCTTACGGGTAGGGGGATGGACATTAGGTAGAAATCGGTCGATATGTTAAGCGTTATCAGGACAGCCACCTGAAGCTTCGAGACTGCTGGTTGGCAGCGATCTGTGATTCTTGTAAGTATTCTGTCGTGGTTGGTTTCGGGCGTGAGTACGTACTCCCTGGATCCGGGTTGATTTGCCAGTGTTTCTTAACAGGATAACAGCCGAAGAGGATGGCAAAGAAAGTCGCCACAAAAGTAGTGGCTAGCAGGACAGCACCGATGCGAATGCGTATCTTCATGTGCGTGACGTTGTCGCTGAGCTTCTGATCAGCGGGATGGTTCTACCCAGAATGGGTGGATCTCATGGCTACTGACGTTAATCGGGAGAAAAATATGAGCATACACGTCTTCAGCGTCCAGAGAAGCACGGTGTAGACGAGCCACCCAAATAGCTGATTCTGCGATCCTTTGACTCGCAGATGCCACTCCTGCCCAGCAGGATCGAGGGCTGCCCTCTGCTCCGGCGTCATGCTGTTGTTGGCGAGTCCATGCCAGTAAGCCCCGACAACATAGGCGGCGACGGTTTCCGCGCTGTACAGACACTGTTCAGACAATCAGTCTTGGCTCTCTGAACGTTCATCAGCCAGACAAATGCCTACCCCAGCAATTATCATTAAGAAATCATCTGCCGCGAGATTCCGAAAGCCAACAGTGAGAACTCGGGACTAGAGACGGCAGGCAATGACAAGCAGACCGATAGCCAGCAAGCTGAAAGCTTCTGCAATGAAATTTTCGACCATCTTTGCCTACGTCGAGGAGGACTCAAAGCAGTAGAAAAGCGACTGGTCAATCAATGACCGAAGAAGCGTAAGGATAAGAGAAACATATGGAGAAAGACAATGTACTTCGCTTCAGACATGTCATCTTTTAGCGCGACACGGGGGTTCTATCTGGGCAAATCGACCGTGCCACGCTGACAGTTGGGATGCCGGATCCGTAAAGGAGACCGTAGTTCGTCCCAAAGGTCAGGGATTTCAATAGTAGCGAGCACGCGAAACGGACCAGGTGCGGCAAGGGCGGAGGGCTGGCAGCTTTGCGAACCGACCCATGCATGTGCCGTTGCTCCAGCTCCAGACCCCACAGAAAAAGAGAGTTTCTTCTTCATTTCGTGCAGCCACAACATGGCCCCGCGCTGCCGATAGGTCGGCAGGATTTGCCGCAATGCACTCAGGAAGGCTAAAATGACGACTGACCGTGGGATGGTACCAGTACTTTGGAAAAGCCCTTGGCTATCATGAAGGTGTGAGGACTAGGACTGTGCCAGTCTCGACGGGACACAAAAAGAAAGCGCAGTGTGACAAGGGCCACTAGCTGACGATCGCCTCTATGGTTGGCAGGACGGTCGAGGAGCTTCGACGCACCCAGGACCCTGGCCATGGGGTAATGACCGGGATTTGACCCTCCGGTTCATTGACGATGGTGATAAAATGCAGGAACAGTGATAGAGCTTCTTCTCATGAGCCAGAGCACATGGAGCAGGGCATCGAGTGGGTTAGACCCAAGCTAGATTTTCCCCTGGGCAGCAGGTTCCACCCTGGCCGTCTCGACCATTCGCCCGGCTGTAAGGACGAACCTTGAACTAAAGTACCGACTGTCAGTGCAATGATCATTCGCGACTTGGACCGGGACATGGGCCATCATGCGACGGCAATTCGATGGATGAAGCCAGATGCGCTGTGCCATAAACGTGCCAGTGCTCAGGGCGACGGGCCGGTTCGTGAAGCGACAAGCAAGCCAAAGGAATGGCGAAAAGACGGTTTCCACACTCTTCAGGCCATGATTCGTGGGTTGGAAGACTAGAGGACGCTTGCAAGGGATCGAAACGGCCGGTCTCCTGGGACGTTCTTGCCTCGGCATCTCGCCCCAACTTGGCATTATCGATAACAATCCAGGGATGCCACCAAGTGGTGGGACAGCACGTGCGACAGTACTTTACCTTACCTTACCTAAGGTTCTTTAGCCGACCGAGTGTCAGGCCACCCTAGGCCATGGCGGGGATGCATTCTGCATTCCCTTTCTTTGGATCAACATAAGGTACGCCTTACGCACAGTTCTCTGCGCCCTACCTCCCTTGCACCTGCATTCACCACCCACAACCTACATCATGTCGGGCTATACCGTTGTCAATGGGGTAGCCAATGGCGTCGACGGCCATGCCCCGAAGTTGGATTTCACCGTCAGTAGCACACCGTTCAAGGCCAAGAATGCTTCCATATTGACGATGCTTACAGACCTTTCACAATGTCATCAACAATGAATTGACCTCGACCTCCAAAACCCGCCACAACATCAACCCTGCCACCGAGCAGCCAAACGCCGAGGTCCCGATTTCCACCCAAGAAGATGTCGACAACGCAGTATCTTGCGCACGGAAGGCCTTCAAGCCTTGGTCGGAGACACCGCTGGAGAAAAGACGGGAGGCTCTCCTAGCGTTCGCTGATGCCATTTCCACCCACGAAAAGGATCTCGCTCATCTTTTGACTCTCGAGCAAGGCAAGCCTCTCTCGCAAGCCTCCCAAGAAGTTGGTATGGGAGTGATGTGGATCAAGGCTTTCTGTGCAATGAAACTGCCAGAAGAGGTCTTGGAGGAGGACGAGGAGAAAAGGGTCATCAATCGCTACACACCTCTAGGCGTATGCTGTGCAATTGTGCCCTGGAATTATCCCGTCCTTCTTGCGCTCGGCAAGATCGGTCCGTGTCTGTATACCGGAAACACAATGATCGTCAAGCCGTCTCCATATACACCATACTGTGATATGAAACTTGTCGAGCTTGGTACAAAATACTTCCCGCCCGGAGTGCTTCAGATTCTTAGCGGTGGTGATGACCTTGGTCCTATGCTCACGGCGCATCCGGACATTGACAAGATCAGCTTCACGGGTTCAAGCGCCACAGGCAAGAAGGTGATGGAGTCATGTGCGAAGACTTTGAAGCGAATCACGCTTGAGCTGGGCGGCAATGATCCGGCGATTATATGCGAGGATGTCGATATCCAGAAGATCATCCCAAAGGTAAGCTCAGGAGTATTGAGTGACGCAGATGTTGATATGTCTGAGCTGACACCATGCGATGTAGATTGCCCTACTGTCCTTCCTGTGCTCGAGTCAGATCTGCATGATGATCAAGCGGCTATACGTGCACGAGAAAATATACCCGCAATTCCTCGAGGCGTTGGTAGAGCACACTAAGACTCTCAAGTCCGGTAATGGTCTCGAGGACGACGTCTTCTTTGGACCTGTCCAGAACAGCATGCAGTACGATAAGGTCAAGACGCTCTTCGACGACATTCCCAAGCAGGGCTGGAAACCCGCTCTTGGCGGGAAAATGCCCGAGAACGAAAAAGGCTACTTCATCACTCCCACGATTATCGACAATCCGCCTGAGGACTCCCGCATCGTCACCGAAGAGCCGTTTGGACCTATCCTTCCAATGCTGAAATGGAGCAACGAAGAGGACGTAATTGCGAAGGCCAACGACACGAAGATGGGGCTGGGTGCCTCCGTCTGGAGCTCCGATGTCGAACGGGCGACGAAGATGGCGAAACAACTGGAGGCTGGGAGTGTCTGGGTCAACTCCCATTTCAACGTCGCGCCCGGCGTGCCGTTTGGCGGTCACAAGTGGAGCGGCATTGGGACCGAATGGGGGACGAACGGGCTGAAAGCGTACTGCAACTCGCAGAGCTTGTGGATCTTCAAGCCCTAGTTGGAGCTTCTGTCTTCCAGGACTTTTGGAGTGGCCTTCTCATATTTCAGACTGGGTTTGCGATATTCATGTCTTGAACAGCTTTTTGTATATCACGATCCTGCACGAAGACGAAGCCTTGATTTCGCTTTCCTGGGAGGATCTCCGTGTGATGGTGCAACTTCTGACAGACTGATCATATGACTCGACCAGAACATTGCAGCAGTATCGAGCCAGCAATCAGCAGGTCTGGACTATGCATGTTTTGGGGTGTTTCTGGTACCGTATCTCGAATCAACGTTGTTTGCGCATTGAGAGTGCCGGGTTTGTTTGATCTTCATCAGGCACGTGACTCGGAGGACCATACGGCCCGAACGAGCGCGAACTCTTCTGTCGAGCAGTGGCTTACAAGGCTGTTTCTACATTCCACTTACGCACGGCGCTGGGCTTCGGTCCGTCCTACTCTGTCTAGGATAGAGTTTTGGGATGCAGCCGTTAGGAGATGGAATTGGACCCAAAATGCACTCGCATCGGTCCCGCACTGAAGAACGACAGCAAGACGCACGCTCGTCATGCTTGGAACAGATATTGAGAAGAGCAGTTTCCATTCTTAGACCTGCTATTCAGCTTTTATGCTCAGAGTTGAGGTCTTTGAAATGTGCTGATATCGTACAAGCTCGACATCTCTCCCATAATTGCCATCAACATCTTACCGAGCCCATCCAGGATCATCGCCACCGATGCTAGCACAACTAAATGGCCCCCTCACAGAGAGTATGGCATATTAGATGATGGGCTTAGTCACCGCTACCATTTACCTCGTGGTCTTCCGGTATGCTGAAATAGCATCAGCATTCTCGCTCTCACAACGTATGAGAAGACGACTTACGTTCCATCATCCTCATCTTCATGGTCGAGGTCATCCAGTGCAGCGATGTCACGCTTCCCCTTGGAAGGCGACGGGACGCATGTACAGACGCCGTTCTGTCGCACCGCGTGGGACAGGTAAGGGCAGTTGATCTTAAAGCTGCAATTGACTTTCCGTTCTTCCAGTGCGCGTTCTTCCGTGGATTCCTTCATCTCCTCGAATATGTCACGCTTCTTTTGAAATTGCGATAGGACGCATGTACACTTGCCCTGCTGTTGAACAAGTTTTTCCCCTTTGGAACATTTCATCCAATCGCAATTGTTTGTGGCTGCGTGCCGATAACGTTTTTCATGCTGTGAGCTCGCCGCAGTGCTACACTTCTCCTCGGAGCCCAGAGGAACGCAGGTGCATACTCCGTTTTGGCGGACAGCGTGTTGCGTGTGGGAGCAGTTGATTTTGAAAGCGCAGTTGACTTCGGGCCGATGAGGTTGTTCGTCAGGCAATGTGCTCTCCGCAGTGTCACGCTTGTCCTTGGAAGGCGACGGGACGCATGTACACACGCCGTTCTGCCGAACAGCGTGGGAATGGTAAGGACAATTGATCTTGAAAGCGCAATTGACTTTCGGGGCTGCGGGCCGATGAGGTTGTTCATCAGGCAACGTGCTCTCCGCAGTGTCACGCTTCCCGTTAGAGCCCGGAGGAACGCAGAAGCATTTACCATTTTGATGGACAGGCCAAGGGCAGTTGACTGGGCAGACGATGTTAAGAATACCACGCTCTTCAAGATCTTGCTGTCCATCAAGAGCCTCGCTACCCTCGGCAGGTGCGTCACCCTTCTCTTCAGATTCATTCGAGAGGGGAATGTATGCAGGCCGCCCGGCCGGTAGAGGGGAACATTCGCATTTGCCGTTGGTGAGGACGCCCACTTGACCGTTGGGACAGAAACAGCGAGGGCCCTTGGCTGGACAGTCATTAGTCTAGAGTCCATGGACTAATCTCACTATACATCTTGTGCAGTATGGGGAGCTGGCGACGTACAAGTATTTGGAACAGCTGTACCCTGCGGCGGCGGCGGCGGCGACGCCTCACCTTTCATTACAGGAGGAAGAGGCTGGTGCCAGATGTCTTCATAGTCTGCGGAGGAGCATCTGTCAGCCAGATTCATGCCATCGACAGATATCGACCTACCTCCGTGATTCTGACGGATGAAAAGCTCGTTACCCTCATACTTAGGCGCAGCGATGCCCAGGCCAGCAATCGAAGCTACCACGACAGTGGCGAGAACTTTTCGAAGCATTGTGAAAGCCGAGAAAGAGAGACTTGCCAAGGGTAGGGCTGGGTACAATCACAACTCGAAGCTGAGAGTGGATCTTGCAAGAATGATGGTCGTGCACGTAGTACTGAGAAGCCACCGGTTTGGCTTGTGAGTACGGTAGGAGAGAGGAGTCTACCGGCCTTCAGGTCACATTAAATATAGGTGGGGGCCGAGGACTTTGAGTGAAATTGCTGTGACCGAACGGATGAAGGAACGTTGTTTGGGAGAGGAAGCTCTTCTCAGTGATTTTGCAATGATTGAACGAATGAAGTAAGTTGATACAGGAAAAGGAGGAAAACTTGCGCCTTGTCGGGTGGGGCCGCCATACTGCTCTCAAATTTGCCTTTATATGGTATCTGCGGTGGTAAATGAGATCCATCTCCTTGAGTACAATACGCGTCCGTTCGAGGATAATTGGTTTGTGCCGACCGAAGTGCAAATCATTCTGTGCCGCCGATTGAAGTATTGCCATTCACTGCGCTCAGAATTTCTGTGATCTCGATGTGGAATCTCCACATTGAAGGACCTCGTTCACAAGCTGAATCATCTTCTCTCGACCCCTCAATCGAGCTGCAACACTCGCCATTCCATTTCTAGGCTCACAAATATTGCTCCGGGGGGATTGCCGAATTTCAGTAGCGTATATTTTTAATCTCTCAAGCATAGAACGTCCATGACAAGGTTGGAAAGTCAAGGAAGGAGGCTCTTGGTGAGTGGGCTTCTCGCCAATCAAACAAGGGAAGAAGGAAGTTCCATTAGGTAGCAGGCCATGGGTTGGATGACAGCTGGACCACTGCCATTGGAACAGCTTTCCCAATGAATATGACAAGTGGGGCGTTGAAAAAATGAATACAAATGCAGATCCAAAACTTGACTTCACGACAAGCAAACCTTGTCCTCTTATCTAGGATGTATATCACTAATGTCCTACAAGACGTTGTGCAAAGATTTGTGTGCTCTGTAGATAGAAGGAATGATATTCACATTTCGAAGAAATTCATAAGATAACTCTTTGATGGCGCGTCTCAAGGAGAAGCAACACAGACTAGTATAGCAATCCAGTCCATTGAAGATAGTGTACGCAGAGAGCTAGTCGTAGACCTACGCAAGCCCTTGGGACCTGACGCTACCTCGAGGCAGGTTCTCCGCTGGTTTTTCTTCGATTCGTGACAGATGAATCGGACTATATTCGTACTCATTGAATTGTTTCCTAGGATCCACGCTCAAGAATGGAAAGCGCATTGCGGCGTCTATCAAATCGCCGGAAACTCAAAACGCCATGGCTACAGTAAGTCGTTGAAATTTCTGTTCGCCAAAGCAGTCGAACCTGATTCACCATCCGTCGGCTCATCCAACCCACCCATCGGCGTCGGACCAATCGACAATTTCAGCACTTTCCTCGGTCCCACCGCCACATATCCCGCGGAAACCCCGTGCACTCTTCCTTTAACGCACTTTGTGTAAAGAGCTCTGAACTCAGCCTCAATCTGCACCAGCGCGAACTGATCCTCCGCCGCTGGATCGTCCAAAATGTCGAGTCGAAGCATACAACCTGTGGGGGCGGCGCTGTAAGGCAGGAAGTTGTAGCCGGGTTCAGGCTGCATGTGTTGCGGATCGAAGCGTTTCCAGTGCCATTGGATGCGGGCGAGCATTGGGCTTGGGAAGTTGAAGAAGTGGTTCGCCGTGTCGATGCATTCGCGGGGGAAGGTTTGGAGGATGTGCGGTGATGAGGTGGACGAATTGCCTAGGTTCTCCGGAGTTGTGCAGACGGGTTCGGGAGTGACGGTCAAGGCGAGGTTGGGTCCTGGGCTGGCTGCAGCAGGGCCAAGAGGACTCGCAACGCAGGTCTGGATGTGCAGGGCTAGATTGATGGCGAAAGCGGCTTGTGCCAGTGTGAAGCGGTTGATGTACATGGTGAAAAGAGTCACGCTTTGTGAGACGTCTGAGGCGGAATCAGCAGATACCGCGATGTTTGACTCGAAGAAGCAGTCTCGGACAGTCGGTCCTTGACGTCGGAAGGACGCAGTTGATGGATAGGAGGCAGAGCTGACTCTTTAAGTATTCCGGCATGTGGTGCATCTCGACTTGCGTCTGGAGAACTTGCCATATCAAGCGACATCCGGGACGTATTGCCGCAGCGCATGTGCGCAGTGGCGCGTCTGTTACAACGATGCTATTTCATATGATCGGGTATGCATTGCATAGCGACTAGCATGTAAAAATAAGTGACGTCGAGCGAAGGCCGGTTGTGTTGTCGCATACCTACATGTAACGTTCGAAGTGTGGACTATCTGTTATGGCTTTGATCTTAGTCTCCCATGTTCGGGACCGGATTGCTATCAAGGAAAGACTTGCACAAGCAACAACGTAAGAGACCGAGTCCGAGAATCCCTAGGATTGAGTTCGACATGGCTCAGTCAGAGAGATGGGGATACTTGGACCCATTGTTTACATTAATCTGCTATTACTCACAACCTAGAACGATCAGGCGTGATTGTCGAGTGAGTCGGTAAGATCTCCAGAGCCCCAAGCTATCTGACGACGCTAGCCTTCTTGCGTTTCTCGCGAGAGTGACACTAAAGTAAAGCAGCTTCACAGACGGCAGATGAAGAGATCATGTGTGTAATTGACTCGTTCGAGGTACTGTCGACTTGAGCAAGACATCTCTCGGAAAATCATGATTAGGAGACGTATGAGACCGCCATAGCGAAGTAGATTCAGCACATGAATATACCGTATTCAGCATGAACTACACGTCCACCCATGAAGGAGAGGAAAATACTTTGAACAGTACCCTGCCTTGAAGGATTACTTTGGGCGGTCCGTAATAGATCCCAGATTTAAGCAGATTATCACCAAGGCGCTAACCTCTTTGGGGTTTAGGAAGTCTTCGTCGGATCCCGAGGTTGGGCGTGCAGATATGGCTAGCTTCGGCAGCCCCTCTACACCCTCAAGCTTTATCCTAGGAGTATTCAACCCATGATTGTAAGGAGTCTCCTTCCTCGACAGTCTCTTGATAACCTCCCCTCGCCATGGCACTTCGATTCCTCGACTTCCCGCCCGAGATCCGCGAGCAAGTCTACCACGAAGTACTCTGCAGTGCCCACTCATGCCATGACACCGGCTTGGCCGACGGCTCGTCCCACTACGATTTCCAGCTTAACATCCTCTCTGCCAACCGCCAGATCTACCGTGAGGCCAAGAAAATCTTCCAGGACAACGTCTTCGTCAAGATCACCACTCCTTGGCCCGAGGCTCTAGGGCACATCAGCTCCGAGGGCAAGGTGCCCATTGTTGCAGCTGGGCACAATGCAGCAAACTTCGTAGACTTCCATCTCTGGGTGCACATCGATGCGCCGCCTGGAATGGTCGACCTCGAGACTTACAGCATGCTCATCTGTCTTGAAGACGTTGAAGCATTCACACAAACTTGGCGATACTCGAATCTCAATCACCCAGGCTTGAATACCCGTCTGCGCCTCCAACTCACACTCCAAGATCCCCACGTTCATGATCGCAAGATTCCCAAGCATCTCCAATCCCGCCTTCTCCTCCCCTTCGGCGACGTCAAAGATCTGCAGAGCTTCACCGTGAAGGGTCAGAAGGTTCTGCCTTCCGTCAAAGAAGCCTTGACCAAAGCCCAAGCCAGAAGCGAACCCTCCCTCGAGGAATGCCTTGAAGGTGCAACGAGGCTCAAAGACGAGGGAAACAAAGCTTTGCAGGCAGGTGACTTTCGCGAAGCCCTCAGACAATACAACCATGCTTTCGCTGCCATACACATCCGCGTCAATGGCCGCCAGAGGCATATCTACGCTGACGGTTACTACATCCGTGAAGTTGATTCAGGAATCTACAAAGGCGAGCGCGGCGACTACATCCGTATGGTTCTGCGTATCAAGCTGGTAGCGAATACCGTCCTCGCGTACTTGAAGCTGGAAGATTGGACGGAGGCTCTCTTTTGGGGGAAACGGAGTATTGTACTTTTCCGGCACGGCATCACAGGCTCACCAAGTCAAGATATTGAGGATGATATGGCGCCGTCCTGGGCCGCGGAGGCTTTCATGATGAATATTCCCGCAAAAGCTGAGATGGGCAAGCTATTCTATCGGACCGCCTTGGCGAGCAGGGCGTTGGGAAAGACGGCGGATGTGAAAACGTTGATCAAGGCTGCGGCGATTTACCTTCCGCATGACGAAGTGGTACAAGCGGAGAAAAGGGCGTTGGACTGTTGATGAATATCGCCCTTATCGACGGCGTCTATTCATGGAACGTTACACGGCGGGCGATCGATTTCGGTTTGAAGCAGAAGGAGAGAAGCAATACAATGTGCTATCTGGGTACTGACTGATCTCCTCAATCAGGACAAGCCGAACATTGGTGACCCTGAGGGCCAGAGCAGCCGCGATTTCTGAAAGAACATCTGAAGATGAAACAGCATGCGATGGACTGCTTCTGCCATGAAGCTTTGAACGTGCTTGAGAAGCCGCAACAGCGGTCCCGACAACACTATGAAGGCATCTTTCCGGGGGCTTACTCATCGACAACTTGGTGGTGGTATGGTCATTATCCCACGTGCCCATTCCCCGCTTTACCCACTATTCAGTGGCATATCAGAAACTGAGATCTATTTGCGGAGATGGAATTTGCACGCAACGAGGCCAAAGGCAGGCGGCGAGAAAGACGATCGAAGGAGGTAGTCGTGCGAGAGCAATGTTGTAGATTAAGTAGGTGACCATTACCAGTAAATGGAGGTAGACAGCCGACTGCGCTCTCAAGGGCAATACGTGATTGCGTCGACGCCTTTTGGTTATTGTGGTCTTTACAGTGTTCTGGATACCTTAGTTGTGGAAGTTCTTTTCTGAAGAAACAAAAGGCAAGGAAGGAAGGAATCAAGGGCCGCAGTTGTTCTGTATGCGATCCCAGCTTCAGCTCGTGCGATAATGCCCCGGCCCCCCCTCGCCTGTGCATTAATCCTCTGAAATGGTGTCAAGATCTAGAATGGCCACCAATCGCTATTCACAGATTGGCGCCAGTCTCGGGCAACTTGCGCCACATGGCTTTTCCTCCGAGCTTTTTCTCCCGACAGATTCAGTTGACAAGAACTCAGGAATTGCTGTGATCATTGTCAGTCAGTCCATGGTCGATATATACATTAAGTACTGGTCAGAGGTTTGAAACGATATTCTGATGATGGGCTTTTAGAAGGCTCAAGTCAACGGGACAACTTATGACGGGTCGCCCCATGGCCTCATTTGTCAGAGTGGTATTTTAATGTGATTACCATCTTCGAGTACTTCGTACACATCAAGCTGAGCGTTCTCTTCGCTATAAGTGGCAGGTATTTTCGTATTGGCGTCTGCTAAGCTGAATTGTGAAAACGGTGGCTGGCTTATCGACAGCTATCGCAGGCGCCTGCTTATCAACAAGCATTATCATTGGTCTCTCTTCGACGTTGCAGAGCTCCCTAGAAATCTATTTTAAGCAAGGACCAGAACCTGTGCATCGGTAGCGGCAGCGATCGACCATCTATGATCTGTGCCGCTTGAGAAGGGGGGCAAGATGGCTTTTTTAGCAGAACCAACCGGCGTGTCCATTACCATTACTGAAGGGCCGAAGCGTAGGATCAAACCACACTCCCATTTTTTATCGTTCTGTACTTCACAGCCAAGAAACGATCGACTTACAGCGTCCTTGCATGGTCGAATGTCGGAAATGATACGCACATGGCCACCTCGAGTACCACTCCACCAGAGAAGCTGAGAGTCCGACGACAAGGCCTTACAAAGCTCTACTCGCCGCTTGATGATACCTCGACGATAGCAGTGTTCGTATCTCTCTTCTCGAGGCTACGCCTTCCGCTGGCTGTCTATACTTCTTTCTGATCCTCTTCATAGAGTCATATTTGTCCACGGTTTATTAGGCCATCCCAAAGATACCTGGACCTGGACGGCGACTGATGGTCATGTAAGATCACGTCGAAATCTAAATTGGAATAGTAAGATTGACCGCCTGTGAAGTTTTGGAATCGTCAAAAGGAATTTGAACAAGCGGCACCAGAGCAAGTCTTCTGGCCACAAGACTTGTTACCCAGTGCAACCTCTGATGTGGGGATCTTTACCTGGGGTTATGATGCGGACGTCAGTGGCTGGGATCCGGTATCACAGAACACTATATCCCAGCATGCCAGGAACCTACTCGTAGATATAACCAATTTACGTGAAAGGTATCCCAACTTCGAGAAGCCTATCATTTTTGTAGCGTACAGCCTTGGGGGGATCATTGTCAAGGCTGCACTTAACCTTTCAAGGTCGACCGAAGGAACAGCGCTAAGGTATATAGCACCAGCAACTTCTGGGATCTGCTTTTTGGGTACTCCACATCGAGGCTCCGGTAGTGCGTCACTTGGGCTCATTGCGTGTAACATCGCACAAGCTCTCCTGAGAAAGCCCAATAAGGATTTGCTAAAAGGTCTCGAAAGGAGTTCCGAACTTCTTGATAACATTGGGGAGGACTTCGGCCAGACTCTCATCAAGTACGCTCCGAAGCTTCGCATATTTTCATTTCGGGAAGAGAAGCCGAATGTCAAGCTTCGGGTGTTCAAGCAGGTGGTAAGCAGTTGATTCACGGAAATGTTGATCCGGATTTCAGTAATGCCCTTCTCTGCTAACAATCATAGGTTGTTCCCGCGTACTCAGCCAAAATAGGGGATCCCTATGAGGAAACAGGAAGTATTCCGGAGAATCATACTAATCTCGCCAGATTCGATGGTCCCGATTCTGTGGGCTTTGACCGTATTCAGGCTCCGCTGTGTCGCTGGGTCAAGGGCTTACGTGATAACGATGTGCCTCCTCGAGATATCGATGGTACGTCGTGAGAACCAAGACACTGCAACTAGAGCCGCTCATTCTTTCGCCAAGATTGTATAGTCAGCCTCAGCACGATTGACGCCGACACTCGGATTGATGAAATCCGAAGAATCCGTATTGATGCGGTCCAGGAAGCCCACAGGACGACGTTTCACTGGCTGTACGATCCGGCGATGGTATCATTCAGCGAATGGTTGCGCAATGCCAGTAACGCAAAGGGTTCCCTATATTGGATAAGGGGCAAACCAGGATCTGGCAAATCTACGTTGATGAAATTTGCAATGACGGACACGAGAACATCGGATATCTTGGCAATGACAGAAGGATCCCAATGGACATTCGCTGCCTTCTTCTTTCATGACCGAGGCTCTAAACTACAGAAGTCATTTACCGGGATGCTACAAGGAATCATCGATTCCTTACTCCGTGAGCTTCCCGAGCTTACGACCTACGCCGTACCTCAATACCGACGGCTTGTTCAGCTTCAGGCAACAAGAATCCCGACGTGGGACATGGATGCACTGAAGTCAGTGCTGCTGGAAATCATGGGACAGCGTGCAACAAACGTCAGACTTCTCCTTTTTGTTGACGCACTCGATGAACAAGAACGGGACAAGGTTGACAAAAGTGCTAAAGAAAATCTTGTTATTTTCCTCAAAGCATTAGGTGAGAAAGCCGACAACGGTTGCGTGCGACTTAAGCTGTGTCTTGCCAGTCGTCCAGAGCCCGTCTTTGAGCATCATCTCCGTCAGGTACCTGGTTTCGTCATCCAAGAGTATACAAAAGGCGATATCCGAGTATACACGGAGCAGCGGCTTGAGCCATACCGAACAGAGGCGTCGGTGCTTAATAGGCGTGAGAACTTCGAAAACCTCGTGGAGCAGATCACTAAAAGAGCTGAAGGTGTTTTCATTTGGGTCAAGCTGGTCGTTGACCAGCTGGCCCAAGATATATGTGATTGTTCCTCTTACATGACCTTGATCGAAAGGCTCGAGACAATGCCGAAAGAACTTGGCGAGCTATACACTAGGATTCTTGAACGACTAGAACCAGCTTACGCTTCCGAAACTTGCATCATGTTGCTTGTCGCGTTGACATCGCTAGAGCAGTTACCGCTGGAGACGTTCATGCGAGCTGTAACGTTCGGCTTTCACGGCTTCCGTGAGCATTTAATCAACCAGCAGCATTATAAGACAAGTTTTGTGAAGAAATTTTTCGAGGAGGAGGAATCACAAGTCATACATATACGCCGTTTAGCCAGCCGCAGCGGAGGGCTTCTGGAGACTTATACGACTGGTCACGGTCCTGCCGATTTACTATATGTGCAGTTCCTCCACCAGACTGCTAAAGATTACGTAAATGAGCGACATGGAGATTTACCTATTCCCTCTTTGGATCCGGTGATCCAAGGCCTGAACGGTTTCTATTGGCTTCTTTTGGCATGTATGTCATGCAACAGCTGGGTAGGTCCAATAAAGAAGCACATGTTTGAATATGCCACACAAGTCGAACGTCATGCCGCTGGGCAGTATCGCGAAGAGATGAAGGACTTGCCTCTGAAAGTTATGTGGACCGGACCCAGCAACAACGAGCATGGCGAGCTCCATCTGGGATGGTGGCTGAAGAGCTATGCGCCATGGCTTGATAGCGATGAGAGTTTCCCTGGCAAGAATGATACAGACCGTGAATTCAAGCATCTTGTCCTCGCGGTTGCTGCAAACCTGCCCTTTGTGGTAAGACTGATCATGGACAGGGAACCATTATTTGCGAAAGGATCCGTAGCGCTAGATCCCTCAGAGATTAGCGATCCTATCTGCCTTGTACAATATGCCGCAGTGGGACCAGCTGTTGTGCCACTTCACTTACGCGACCGTGTTGGCATGATCAAAGTCCTCCGCTCGCTGAAGTATCCAATCGATGAGCGGTCCAAGCTCTGCTATGAGGGACCCAACGTAAGCGAAGATTTTGAGTATCAAACATGGTCACCGCTCGCGGCGATCGTCGCTGGAACCGACTACAGTAGCGATCTTAGCCGTTATTCGATAATCAACGTACTCCTCGATCTTGGGGCGAACTGCGAGGCTGTGATTCATCTTTCTCAGACCATTAGACGTTACAGTCGCAACATGCCGTTGCTATCCTACTGTGTCCAAAACAGATCTGTTGAGGTCATTCGCCTTCTCCTTGGGCGTGGCGCCGACTTATACCGCAAAGACTCGATCGGTCTACGAGCTATACATTACGCTATCCTTCGGCAAGACAAAGAAATTATGCGAGCTTTCGTGGAACACAAACCGGACAACAGACCGGACATATTTATAAAGAAGCCTTTCCTCGAGCTCAGTACGAAGACGGAGCTTCTGGACATAGACGAGACTGCCATGTTGAGTGCTGTCAGAAGCAGCGCGTTCTTGGGTTTTGTGGGACATCCTGTCTCGGCTATACTCGCGAAGCGTCGGGTTCATGAGCAAGTAGGGACGTTGAAAGACTGGAATTCCGAAGTCGTTCCAATGTCACGGGCTCGGAGTAGGAAAGTGGCTGCAGAGCTGTATTTCGAAGATTGATACTTAGCCCTGTACTGCACGAGGTCCAACTGAAGCCTCCACCACCGTGAGAGTCGCTGTCTAGCCGTTTCTCAGTATTCGAGACATTCCTCGCTCGACGCAACATTCCAATCGCAAGATTTTCAAGCCCCGAGCATCAGCATGTCAACAGTAGACAAGAAAAGGCGAAATTTTCACCACCTTTAGCTCACTGCTACTAATCAGCTATCATCACTGCCAACGAGGCCCTTGGCTATCTGAATGGTACTGGAAAAGAACTTTGTGTCACCGGTCCGTCAATGCGCCTAGCAGGAACGGTGGACTCCAAAGAACAAAGGGGCTTTCCTTATATTGAGAGTCAGGCTCGCACATTATCGCTCTACTACGAGTTAATACGCTTGATTGCGAGCAATGGAAAGATCAGATCCATAAGCTTAGCTTTATATCGCTTGCTAGCTGCAGCCTATCACGAACGCGTCACGTAATTGGTGCTCAATTTACCATATTGATCACTTCGTCCTTATGTCTGCGCATCATATCGCCAAGCAGAGACGGCGAGACCCCAGAGAATCCGTATTGAAGAACTTACGGAGCTGAACGGCCAAATCAGAGGCAGGGGCCAGTATCTATAGCGCACCAAACGATATCGTTGACGTCGAGCTAGGCCCTGAGAGCTTAAGGTGGAATGGGATTGAGACGGATTTGCCCTCCAGATACACTTACTTCTCGATCGCATCACATCTTCGTCTATCTTCAATGCATTTCTCCATGAGTACACATCGCCTCAGAACATTTTTTAATTACGCCCCGAAATCCGCCCGTTCGAGCCGCGGACAAAAGATCCTTGACAGATCTTGACAGCATAATTCTCTTGCTCAGACCCACAACTGATACAAAATCTTCCCTTCATTAACTCTCACACCTACTCAAAGCGTAAGACTCTCATCTCTAGTTGACAGCTTTGCCCAAGCTTATCCCCTCCGCCACCATCCCCTCCTCAATTCACGAGCTTCCTCCCACCGTTCATCCATCATCATCGCCCCAGTCAGCGCCCCCCCTTCCCCCCCAAGCTTCCTCAAATATCCCATCACACCCTCAAACCCTCAAACCCTCAAACTCTCAAACCCTCAAACCCTCAGACCCTCAAACCCCTTCTCTTCACCTCTCCACCTCTCCACCTCTCCACCTCTTCACCCTTCCTCTGCCCCATCACCAC
>JAABUQ010001576.1_pt1 | contig 48376 bp, 43 predicted proteins | sample 5560001 | NCBI WGS metagenome assembly JAABUQ01 (sample SAMN10711888, study PRJNA513371) | rock metagenome | isolation source: Antarctica rocks | place: Antarctica: Victoria Land, Finger Mt nord | collected 2015-12-18
ATGAGGCGAGCGCATCCATTACCGACCCTTCTCAACGCGCGCGACGCCGATACGGAAGAAGCTACGGAGAGGGCAAGCGACAGGTGATTGCCCTGGCGGTGGAGGCTTCCCGTTTGCTACAATCCCTTCCGGCGGGGACAATGCGGGAGGGAAGACGATGCGACGACAACGAATTGGTAGTGCGATAGTTGCGCTGGCGATGATACTCCTGCTGCTTCCGGCGTCCGGGGCGCGGGCGGACGCAACGGACGACGCGGCATCGCGCGAGTTGACGCGATACCTGCTTGCAGCAACGAGTGGCGGCAGCGGCGCCGGTGAGCCACGCACGGTGGACCTCCTGCCCGCGCAGTTGCCCGGCGACCTGCCCCTCACCCTGCCAACGCCACCGGGGGCACGGCTCGTCGGGAGCGCGGTCGTCCATACCCGCAACCGTACAGCGGCGTGGGACGTGATGTATGACACGCCTGGTCGTGCAGCAGAGATTAACGATTTCTTCGCGTCGGCCTTGCCTCCCCTCGGCTGGGACATCCCACGCACCGAGGACCGCCCCGCGCGCGGTTTTTACCCGGCGGTGATCAGCGCGCCAAAGACCGGCCTCTTTTGCGCGGGCGGCGCTTCCCTGCTCGTCAACACCGGGCCAACGCCCGCGAACACGCTGTTCGTGCGCGCGCATATCGAAGCGAACGGCGGGTTATGCCAGCCGGCGTCCTCGGCTGGGAACGGCCAGCCAAGCGCTTCCGATGTGCTTCCCGGCCTCACCGCGCCCACCGGCGTGCTGCTCAAGCTCACGAGCGGTGCTTTCGCCACCGACCGCGCCGCGACCGATGCCACCGCCGCGACGAGCATGTCCGCCGCCGATCTCGAAGCGCACTATGCCCGCCAATTAGCGGGAGCAGGCTGGGTGCGGGTCGCGGGCGATGCCTCCGGCCCCCTTGCCTGGAGCACCTGGACGGTGCCGGGAATGGGGGATTTGCGCGGCTACCTTTCCGTGCTTGAAGTCTCCGATCAGGACCGCCGTGATCTGCATGTGCAGGTAGAAGCGCCGAGTGTGCGCGTGCCGTCTGCCCCGCCTGCTGGCCCGTAAATGGGGAAACCGGGGAAGTCGCCACCGTTCGCTGGTCCCGGTTTGTCGTATGGGAACGAAACCCGTTACAATACCGTCTCTACAGGTACGGTGTGGTGTGGCGAATGGTCCAGGAGGAAACGTGACGATTCAACATGCGGGATGGATGAAGATGTATCGGATTGGGCGGCGCATCGCCGGTATCGGCCTGCTCGCGGGGCTGATCGTGCTGCTGCCCGGGTGGTTCACGGGGCAGAGCGTGGGGGCGCAACAGACGAACCCCGATGCCCTTCGCGCCCTCGCGGTGCGGTTTATCGCGCCCCCGGTGGCGGGACCAAATGGGCAGGCACAGTCCGCAACGCTATCGCCCGGCGCGTTGCCCGCCGATCTGCCCGTGATGGTGCCGGTGCCGCCGGGGGCGAACCTCGTGGGCAGCGTGACGCGCACATTCGGTGGCATGTCGGTCAGTTGGGAAATCGCCTACGATGCGTCCGGATCGGCGGATGACCTCACAAAGTACTACACGACGCAGTTGAGTGGGCAGGGGTGGACGGCGCCGCCCGCGCGCGGTGTGGCAGCTCACGGCTTCGCGCCCGCGACGCAAATCTCCCCGCCGACGGGCACATTCTGCCGTGGCAGTGACGGCCCATACCTCGCGGTGAACGTGATACCCACGGCGGGTGGTCCCGCCGATTTGCGTGTGTTTGTGAGCGCGGCCAGTGGCGGCATCTGCAACGGAATGACGGCAATGTCCGGTGCGCCGGGGCCGCTCGACCGGCTTCCCGCCCTCACCGCGCCCGCAGGCGTGGCGATCACGAACCCAACCGGCTCCGTGGGCACGGGCAAGGCGGTCTCCGAGGGCGTCGCAACCACGAGCGCGACCGCCGTGGACCTCGAAGCGGCGTACGAGACGCAGCTGACGGCGGCGGGTTGGCAGAAAACGGGCGGCACGAGCGCCAGCCCCTTCTCCTGGAGCACCTGGACACTGCCGGGTGACGGCAATTACCAGGGCTACCTCTCCGTACTCGAAGTCGCGGGCAGCAACGTGCGCGATCTGCATCTCACGGTCACGTCTGCCGGGGCCGCCGCGCAGAGTTAACGGAACCTTTCCATAAGGCACAAAGAAACGGGGCAAGCAAACGCCCCGTTTCTTTGTGCTGTGTTTTACCGGATCAGTGCGCGGCAGGGCCAAACCGGGGGGTGACACCGGGGATTTTCCCCGACATCGCCGCCGCTGCCAGCCCGCCGAGCGCGACAGTAAGCGCCCTGTTGCCGAGTACCGCCTGCAACACGTCCGGCTTGTTCTGATACTGCGCCGCCGTGCTGCCCAGCGCGCCCGGGTTATTCTGCTGGGCATACCGCCCCATTTGCGCCACGTCCCCCTCGTTCATCTGGTTTGGGTCCGACGTGCGCAACCCGATCTGGTTTGCTACCTGCTGCGTGTTGCCTTGCCCGCCCGTAAGGCTATTCAAGAGCCCACCGGCCAACTGGCCGAGGAGACCACCGCCGAGGCCACCGAGCGGGTTCGTGCCGCCCACGCCCGGCGTGATGTGGTTGCTGTATTCCTGGGGTGGCACCTGCTGAATGGCCTGCGTCGCGTACTGTTGGAACTGCTCCGGTGGCACCTGTTGCAGGAACTGCTGCGACTGCTGCGGGTCGTATCCCTGCTCCGGCACGGTGCCGTTCTGATAGTTGTTCGCCATTTGCTGCACGAACTCGGGGCTGACGCCCCCCGTATTAAAGCTCATCCACGGCTCCTTTGTGATCGCCTGCGCGGGCGAGAGAATTCCCGGCTCGTACCATGTTAAGCACGATGGGTGCCATTGGCGGAGCACCACTCGCTGGCGGTGGCCGAATCGGCAGGATTTCGGGTGGGCGATTGCGAATACCGGTGTTCCTATGTGTACCACTGGGGTGCCTGGTGCAGGCGTGTCCACTGCGCGATGTCGTGTGAGAGGAACAGTTTCGCACCGCGCTCTCCGGCGAGACGCAGCAGGCGCTTCCGGCTCTCGTGCCACGCGGTCATGTCCGGCCCCGCGCCGGGGCTGATCCCTTCCAGATGCTCGCGCAGAGGCAAGGCATCCACGGGCAGGAGCACAGGGCCGGTGTCTCGCAGCGTTACGAGGAGCGAGACATGCCCGACCGCGTGCCCCGGTGTATGGATGATCTCCACGCCCGGCGCGAAGGTGCTGATTTCCTCGTCGGGCAGATATGCATAGGCAGCGGTGGGCGAGAGAAAGTCGCGTGCCGCGACACGTGGGTTCGCGCTCGCGCTCCACGTTTCCAGGCAGTCGCGGCGCACGTAGGCCGTGGCACGCTCGAACAGCTGTGTCTGCCCACAGTGATCCCAATGCAGGTGCGAGAGAATGATCGTGTCAATGCTGTTTGCGGGTACACCGAGCGATTGCAGCCGGTTTGGCAGCAAGTCCGCATACGTCATCTGCGCGAGCAGCAAACCGGAAGACGGGGTGCCGTGGTAGGTCGCGTCCGGGTCCGCAATGTGGTCCGGGTGCATCCCCGTATCGAGCAGGATACGCCGCTGGTCGTCTGTTTCGATCAGCGCGCACCACACGGGCACCACGATCTTCACGTCAACGTCGGTTCCCGGCGTGACGACCCGCCCTTTATCGAGCAAAATGGAACCGGCAGGCAGGAGCGCGAGGCGCATGTGGAAACCTCCCCGAATATTCGCGTAGATGTCGCAGTGATCGCGCGGTTTGCTGCCGACGACGTGGCATTCGGGGCATTGTAGTGGCGGTATCGTGGCTGGGCAAGGAACTCGCGGGGCGGGCGGTACGTATATTTGTAGTGAAGGGGCAGTGAATGCCCCGATTGGGAAAGGGAACCACAATGAACTCTCGATACCGCCGGTCTTTGCTGCCGTCAGGGGCGGGGCTGGTCGTTTTCATCATCATCGCGGCGGTTCTTGCCAGTGGCCTCGCGCGGGTGATCGGCTTTCTGTTTCATCTGGTCTTTCAGATCGTCTGGTACGGGGTCGCGTTCGCCATCGCGGTGGCCTTGCTCTCGTGGGTCTGGAGCCGTATCACCCAGACCCGTGCGCTTGACCGTCCACGATGGGAACGCACACCGGATGAACGGCGACGTTACTGAGGCGAATGCGCGGCACGCGAAACGGTCGCACGCAAAGAGGCGGCGGCAATCACCGACGCCCCCTCGTTGCTCAGCATTTGCGGTGCGGCTTCAGGACTGCTTTGCCGCCATGCGCCCGGTCTTGGTGAGCGTGCGCAAGGCACGGGCCGAGATCTGAATGCGGACGACTTTGCCATCAACGACGACGCGCTTCTTTTGGACGTTCGGCATCCAGTCGCGGTTCGTACGGTTCTTGGCGTGCGAGACGTTGTGGCCGAAACTGCGTTGCTTGCCGGTGATTGCGCACTTCATTCGGTATATCACTTTCTTCGTGTCGCACAATTGGCGCACGCGCGATGTTTCAGTACGATAGCCGGACAAAGGCAACACGGGCGAGCAATCCGGCGAAGCGGCCTGCCCGTTTCGGTCTACGGGCGCGGACGCGCACGATATGGTAGCATCTCCCCTGCATTCATGCAAGGCGGGTGTAGCGATCATGCCATCACGTTACGTTATCGGGGGGTTATCGGCGATGCGCGCGGTAGTTGACGGGCCGGAGCGACACGCGGATGTTGACAACTCACCGCACACGGCGGCCGGGGGCGGCGTGGTGATCTCCGCGCGGGCGATTGGCTCCGTGGCGTACCGCGCCGCGCTGGACTGCTACGGCATCGTGGAACTCGTGCCGCAAGATTTGCGTAGCCGGGTTGGGCGGCGGCTGGGGCACGCGCCGCCCCCTGACGCGCGCGATGGCATCACGGTACAGACGCACGGTGAGAAGGTGACGATCACGTTGCATGTCGTGATGGAGTACGGCTTGCCCATCGCCGAAGTCGCGCACAACGCGATCCGCGCCGTGCATTTCGCGGTCACACAGGCAATCGGCGCGCGTCCATTAGCGGTGAATGTGCATGTGCATAGTCTACGATTCAACGGGGGAATGGAAACGGGAGCAGGAGCGGTATGAAGGCACGACTCACCATGCGGGCAACAAAGCAGGCAGACCAGACGGACGCGGAAGCCCTTGTAACCCCGGCAACCCCGGAAGCCCCGGCAGAATCGGATGCGGCATCACTCGCCTCTCCGGCGACGATTGACGGCGCGGGCCTCGTACTCGCCCTGAAGGCAGGGATGGGCTGGTTGGAGCGCAACCTCGCCGCCGTCAATGCCTTGAATGTGTTTCCCGTGCCCGATGGCGACACGGGCACGAATATGTTTCTGACGATGAAAGCGGCGTACGAGGCCGCCCTTGAAGGTGGGAGCGCGCCGGGACGCGCCATTGGCGAAGTCGCCAGCCGCACCGCATATGGGGCATTGATGGGCGCGCGGGGCAACAGCGGCGTAATCCTCTCGCAGATTTTCCGGGGGATCGCCAAAGCCCTCGAAGGGCACGCGATGCTTGACGGCAAGCTCCTGGCGGCGGCCTTTACCGAGGCGAGCGCGATGGCGTACAAAGCGGTGCTGAAGCCTGTGGAGGGCACGCTGCTCACCGTGGCACGGGGCACGGCGGAGGCCGCGACGACCGCGATTAAGGCGAGTAGTGATGTGCGCGCCGTGCTCGATGCCGCGCTCACCGGCGCGCGCGCTACCCTCGCCCGCACACCGGAGATGTTGCCGCTCCTGCGAGAGGCGGGCGTCGTGGACGCGGGCGGCCAGGGCTTCGTGATGATCCTCGAAGGGATGCGGCTGCATCTCGCGGGGCGCAACATCGAAACGGAAGACCTGCCGGAGATCACTCCCGCCGCGCATGGCGCAATGGCCTTTGATATGGGTGAAATCACGGCGCAGCACGGCGAGGACGACTTCGGTTACTGCACGAATTTCCTGCTCACGGCTGCCCCCGGTGTCACGCTCGACTTCACCGCGTTGCGGGAACACTTCGCGGGGATGGGGCACAGCGCCGTGATCGTCGGCGACGAACAGTACCTCAAGGCGCACATTCACACCGTTGACCCCGGCGCGTGCCTCTCGTACGCAGTGCAGTTCGGGTCGCTGACGCAGGTGAAGATTGACAACATGGATGCGCAGGTGGAAACGCTCGAAGGCCACGCGGCCCCCGCGCCGTCATTGCTCACCGAGGTCGCTGGAGTTGCCGTGATCGCGGTGGCGGCGGGCGCGGGATTGTCCGCCGTACTGAGTGGCCAGGGCGCGCGCGTGGTACGTGGGGGGCAGACGATGAACCCTTCCACGCAGGAAATCCTCGATGCCATCAATGCCGCTCCCGCCGAAAGCGTGATCGTGTTGCCAAACAACGGCAACATCATTCTCGCGGCGCGGCAGGCGGTGGAAATGACACACAAGCAGGTGCGCGTGCTGCCCTCGAAATCGGTGCCGCAAGGGATCGCCGCGCTCGCGCAATTCACCTTTGATGCCGATCTCGACGCGAATGTTGCCGCGATGACCGAGGCAATGAGCGCAGTACGTACGGGCGAAGTGACACGCGCGGTGCGCACCGCGACGATTGGCGGCATCACAGTGGAAAGCGGGCAGGCAATCGGCCTCATCGATGATGTGCTTACCGTGGCGGGTGCGGATGTGCCCGCCGTGACGCTCGACCTGCTGGCGAAGATGGATGCGGGCACCGCCGAACTCATCACCCTGTATCGGGGCGCGGACGCGAGCGAGGCGGATGCCGATGCGCTGAAAACCCGCATCGAAACCACCTACCCCGATGCCGCCGTGGAACTGCTCCCCGGCGGGCAGCCGCACTACGATTACGTGTTGTCTGTAGAGTAAACTGCGGGCGCGTCAGCGATTATTTACCGCGAAGGGAGTACGCATCATGGGCAACGTGCGCATCGTCACGGACAGTACGTGCGACCTTCCGGCAGACCTCAAAGAGCGGTACGGCATCGTCACCGTGCCCCTGACGATTCAGTTTGGTAAAGACTCGTACCGCGACAATGAAGACCTGACACCGGCGGAGTTTTTCGCCAAAGTCGCGGCGGGGCCGTTCCCGACCACCGCGCAACCGGCGGCGGGAGCATTCGAGGCCGCATACCGCAAACTGATGGCGGAGGGTGCGAGCGGGGTGTGCGTGCCGATCTTTTCGTCGAAACTGAGCGGCACCTATAGCTCCGCGAAGCTCGGCGCGGAACAGGTGGCGGGCGAGATTCCCATCGAGGTCATTGACACCCTTTCCGCCTCGATGGGTCTCGGCTACATCGTGATCGAAGCGGCGAAGCTGGCGGAAACCGGCGCCGATCTGGCAGCGGTGACGGCGCGCGTCCGCGAATTGATGCCGCGCGTGGATATCCTCTTTCTGCTGAACACGCTGGACTTCCTCGCGGCGGGTGGGCGGATTCACCGTGCGAAATCGCTCCTGGGGTCCGTGCTCTCGATCAAGCCGATCCTGCGCCTCGAAGCGGGCGACCTTGTGCCATTTCAGCAGCCCCGGACGCGCGCGAAAGCGATGGAGGCGGTGGTGCAGTGGATTCTCGCGCACCCCGACCCCGCCGAAGTCACGGTGCTCTTCGATGGCACGCCGGAAGCGTTGCCCGAAGCGGAAAAGGTCGTCGAGCGCATCGCGGGCACAATTCCGCGCGACCGCATCCGCATCAATCATTACGGCACCACGTACGCCGTGCATCTCGGCCCCAAAGCGGGCGGCGCGATCATCCTTTCAGGGAAGTGAGCTGCGGATCCAAAGCGTAAATCTGTGCTCGTAAACGAACGCTTACCCCGATAGCCGTCCGCGCCTGCGGGCATCGGAACCGTGCGTCCGTGGTAGTACAATTTGCATGGTATCGCGGCATGACCTCTTGCCCGCCATGCTATGATGTTCTCAAATGCTGCGTACGTACTATGAGGCAGTGATGGCGACGACTCCGCTCACGTCGAAACGCGACGAACTGCTGGAACTCTTTCGTCAGGAGTGGCGGGAGGGGTTTCAGAACCGGATTGGCGGTGGGATGCGGACGATCCTCGCGCAGTACGAGCCATTCATGCCGCCGGAGGCCGTGTCCGCGTTGCGGCGCTACAGCACGCTCGATCTCGCGGGGCGCAGGGCGGCGCTCACGCTCGCGGGCCAATTCGTCAAGGAACCGCCTGCCCCCGTATCAGCACCTCGGAACGAACGGGGCGACGAATCACTCGTGGATGTCTATGGCGGCACTCCTCTCCCACGTCCCCACGCGACGATGAATACCCGACCGACGCTGCCCACTCCCGGCCTTGCCGCGACACCACTCGTGGCGAAGCCCGCACCGAAGCGTGCCGCGCCCGCCGTGAAGCCGATGGCGCTCGATGATCCCGTGATGTACCTGCCCCGCGTCGGCCCGAAGAATGCTGCGCTGTTCGAGAAGATGGGTGTGCGCACGCTGCGTGATCTGGTGTATCTCGTGCCCCGCCGCCACGATGATTACTCCGCCCTCGCGCCGCTCGGCAGCCTCGGTGTGGGAGACGTGGTGACGGTGATCGGGGAGGTGCGGCGCATCGCGGAGGTGACGAGCAGCAACGGCAAGCAGCGTACCGTCGCCACGCTCGCGGACGACACGGGGGTGATTGGCCTCACCTGGTTCAGCCCGTACATCGCACGGCAGGTGGCGATTGGCGACCTGCTCGCCGTTTCCGGCGCGGTGGACGAGTTCGGCGGCACGTTGCAGTTCACGTCGCCGGAGTGGGAAAAGATCGAGCCGGGGGCGGACCTCGGCAGCCGCATTATCCCTGTCTACCCGCTCACGGAGGGGCTGTACCAGAAAACGGTGCGCAACGCCGTGCGTAATGCCCTCGCTGCCACCGTCGGGCAGATTGACGACTGGATGCCCGAAGACATCCGGCTCGCCGAGGGTCTCCTGCCCCTGGGGGACGCGCTGGCGCAGTTCCACTTCCCGGAAACGCAGGCGGACTACGCGGCGGCGCGCACCCGGCTCACCTTTGACGAATACCTGCTGATGCAACTCGGAATGCTCCGGCGCAAGGAGGCGTGGCAGGCGGACGCGGGCAGCACGGCGCTGCCCGCCGATCCGGACATGCTCGCGCGGTTCAAAGCGGCCTTGCCCTTCACGCTCACGGGAGCGCAGGAACGGTCGCTTGCCGCCATCCTCGCGGACATGAACCGCCCGACCGCAATGCGCCGGCTCGTGCAGGGGGACGTGGGCAGCGGCAAAACGGTGGTCGCGGCGGCGGCGATGTTTGTCGCCTTCACGAACGGGTTTCAGTCCGCGCTGATGGCGCCGACGGAAATCCTTGCGGAACAGCACCATCGCACGCTCACGCGCCTCTTCAGTGCGCTGCCGAAGGAGATTCGCCCGCACATCGAACTGCTCACCGGCAGCACGCGCAAAACGCACCGCACGCCGATCCTCGATGGCCTCGCGCGCGGCGTGATCCACATTCTCGTCGGTACGCACGCGCTGATCGAAGACCCCGTGCAATTTGCCAACCTCGGTTTCACGACGGTGGACGAGCAGCACCGCTTCGGCGTGGGCCAGCGGGCGCGGTTGCGGGCGAAGGGCAACGGCATCGCGCCGCACACGCTCGTAATGACCGCGACACCCATCCCGCGCTCGCTCGCCCTGACGCTGCATGGCGATCTCGATGTGAGCACGATAGACGAACTGCCGCCCGGTCGCACGCCGGTCACGACCATTATTGCCCTGGGCGACGAGCGCGAGCGGGCATACGACACGGTGCGGGACGCCATTGCGAACGGCAATCAGGCATTCGTGATCTGCCCGCTCGTTGAGGACTCGGAAACGCTCGAAGCGAAGTCCGCTGTCGCGGAACACGCGCGTCTTCAGGAGTACGTCTTTCCTGAATTGTCGCTTGGATTGCTGCATGGCCGGATGGCACCGAAAACCAAAGACCGCGTGATGACCGCCTTTCGGGATGGCGATTACCATGTGCTCGTAGCGACCTCGGTGGTCGAGGTCGGCATTGACGTGCCGAATGCGACGGTGATGGTGATCGAGGGCGCGGACCGTTTCGGCCTCTCGCAGTTGCACCAGTTTCGCGGGCGTGTCGGGCGTGGCGCGGACGCCTCGACCTGCGTACTGATCGCGGACGACGTGAGCCGCCGGGGCTGGGAACGCCTGGGTATCATGGAGGAGACCAACGACGGCTTCGTACTCGCGCAGGCAGACCTCGAAATGCGCGGCCCCGGCGACCTCTTTGGCACGCAGCAGAGCGGTTACGACCTGCCGCTACGAGTCGCGTCGCTCGGTGACACGCGCGACCTCGAACGCGCCCGCACCGTCGCGGAGGGCATCCTCGCCACCGACCCGCACCTGATGCGCCCCGAACATGCCGCGCTCTCCGCCCGTTTGGAAAGCTTCTGGTCGCGCGAAGCGGGGGCGGGCGATCTTTCTTGAGTAATACGGTTTCCTGTTGGACAAAGGGGGAAACGCAAAGGACGCGAAGAACGCAAAGAATGCAAAGGGGGTCATTGAATGGGAATGGAGATGAGAGACGCATCGGCACTCCCTGGCATTTCCCCCCAATGCATTTCCTCTGCGTTCTTTGCGTCCTTCGCGTTTCTTCGACCGATCAGGCGGATTGCGTACCACAGATGACGGGGAACGAGGGGCGGGTGCGATGCGGGTAATCGCGGGCGAGGCGAAGGGGTTTCACCTGAAGGCTCCGAAGGGGATGCGCACGCGCCCGATGGCGGACAAGATCAAGGGGGCGCTCTTTTCGATGCTCGCCTCGCTGGACATCGCGCCGCAACATGTGCTGGATCTATACGCGGGCAGTGGCGCGGTGGGCATCGAGTTTCTTTCGCGCGGGGCGGAAACCCTCGACAGCGTGGAGCAATGGACGGAGGCGCAGGTGGTGATCGCGGACAACCTCGCGCATACGAAGTTCGCGGACCGCGCGACGCTGCATAAGACTACCGTGGAGGCATTTCTCACGCGCCCCTTGCCGCGAGACTTCGATACGGTGATGATAGACCCGCCATATGCGGACCCGAAGATCGTGGACGTGATGGGCATGATCGCGGCGCGGGTGGGTACTGGTGTACTCCCGGATGCGATCCTTGTGGTCGGGCATTCACCGCGTGTGACGCTCCCGGAGCGCGTTGGCGCTTTCGGGTTGCTACGTAAGCGTTGCCACGGTGACTCGTGCTTTTCGATTTATCAGGGTGGATACGCGCCGGAAGCGGATGCGTCCCCGCCCGATACACGCCATACACGCTATGAGGAGGACAAAACGTGACCGTTGCGGTCTTTCCCGGCACTTTCGATCCGATCACGAACGGGCATGTAGATGTGGCGGAACGAGCTGCGCAGCTTTTCGAGCGGTTGATCGTCGCGGTGTACGACAGTGACGCAGGGGGCCGCAAGCAGCCCCTGTTTTCCGTGGCGGAACGGATGGAACTCGTGCGCGCCTCGCTCGCCCACCTGCCGAACATCGGCGTTGACAGCTTTAGCGGCCTGACCGTACACTACGCCGTCCGCATGGAGGCGCGGGCGCTCGTGCGCGGGTTGCGGGCGGTTTCGGACTTCGAGTACGAACTTGGCATGGCAAACGTCAATCACGACCTGAATGACACGATTGAAACCGTCTGCCTGATGACGACCGCCCCGCATTCCTACATCCATTCCAGCCTCGTGCGGGAAGCCGCGATGCTGGGTGGCGACGTGCATAAACTCGTGCCCTGGCACGTCTACGAGGCATTGCAGCGAAAACTGGGGCGGGGATAGCATCCTCTCATAGGCGGCGAACGGGCACAGGGCGAAGGGGCGGAGGGGCGAGTAGTGGCGACCGTGGACATGCAATTCCTCATTGACCGGCTGGATGGCATCATGCAGCAGAGCCGTCGTGCCTTTTTCGGGGGGCGCGTGCAGGTGGATGAGGCCGAGATTCAGCAGATTATTGACCAGATGAAGGCCGCATTCCCCCAGGAAATCAAGCAGGCCCGTCGTATCTTGCAGGAGCGCGAAAACATCCTCAAGAGTGCGCAGGACGAAGCGGAGCAGATCGTCAAGCTCGCCCGCAAGCAGGCGGAATACCTCACGAGCGAGCATGGCCTCATGCAGGAAGCCCAGCAACGCTCCGAACAGCTGCTGCGCGATGCCGAGCAGGAGCGTGATACGGTGATGGACGACATTCGCCGCTTTGCCTACGACGCAATCAGTGGTGTGGATAGCGCGCTGGAAGCGCTCGATGCCGCCGTTTCCGCGAACCGTTCCCGCGTGCGCCGGGTGCTGGAAAGCCTGCAAAAGCCGCCTGATCGCACCTCGTAGTCCAATGTAACCCGATGGAGTCCGACCGGTGGCGGTGTGGGATGATCGAGAAGGAGCGACAACGGGGTATGCGGCACATCGTACCGATGCATGACCATTGTCTTCCAGTTTCCCCGCGCCCTCTCAGGTCTCCCATGCCTGTGGCGCTGGCAATCGTGGCGTGCGTGTTCCTGCTTGCCGCCTGTTCGGGGCCGGGGCCGCTACCGCCGACCGATACGCCCGTGCCGCCCACGCCCACGCCCCGCCCGACGGTCACGCTCGTCCCGACCGTCACGCCGACGCCCCGCCCCACGTCGCCGCCTACACCGCTCCCCGGTACGAAAGCGGCGCCGGTCGTGGTAGGCACGCAGAATATCCCCTTGCCGACGCCCATTCCCGGTACACCGGCGCCCCCAACCGCGACTGGCGCGGCGAAACCCGCGACCGCGATCCCACCGATGATGCTCGGCTCCGCCTACCGGCTGGCGTTTGTCTCGGGGCGAGACGGCTCGGACGACATCTTTACCGTGGACCCGGACGGCTACCGGCTGAAAAACCTCACGCACGCGCAGAAAAAGAGCGGGCGCGATTCCGACCCGCAGTGGTCCCCCGATGGCGCGCAAATCGCCTTTGTTTCCGACCGCGACGGTAATGCCGATATCTGGGTCATGAACATAGACGGCAGCGGTGCGAAGAACCTCACCCGCGCGAACACCGGTGACGATCTCGCACCCCGCTGGTCGCCGGATAGCCGACGCATCGTCTACACCGCCTTTCGCGGCAGTGACGCCGACGTGTATGTGATGAATCGGGACGGGGGCGACCCGCAAAACGTGAGCAAGTCCGATGGCGATGACTTGCAGCCCGCCTGGTCGCCGGACAGCACGCAGATCGTCTTTGTGTCCGCGCGCAACAACAAACCACGCGGCGTCTATACGGTAAAGATTGCAGACCCCGGCACCGTTGCGGCGGTGGCGAACCCACCGTGCGACGCGAAATCACCCGTGTGGTCGCCGGACGGTAAAACGATTGCCGTCGCTGCCTGCGTGGGGGCGGACGGCAAAGCGCCGATGGACGCGGACAAAGGCGCGGTGTATACCGTGCCTGCGGGCGGGGGCGGTCTCGCGGCATTGAGCGACACGAAAAGCGACAGCGGTTCGCCCGTGTGGTCGCCGGATGGCACACAACTCGCCTTCTGGAGCTACCGCGACGCCCAACAGGCGGATGTGGCAGTCGTCACGCTTGGGAGTGGTGCGCGGCGCGTGATGATGGCGCCACCGGGCGTTGCGCGTGATATTGCATGGTCGCCGGATGGCGCCACCCTCGCCTTTGTCACAGGGGACTTCAACGCGGGGCAGATCATTCTCGCGGGTGCCACCGGTAGCCCACACCCCCTCATCCCCCCGATGACGAATGATCGTCAGCCGCGCTGGTCGCCGATGCCGCTCCCGTAGCCCCGCACTTCATAAGGAGCCTTCTCTTTACCGTCAGCTGAGCTGCGGTCTGTCGAAGATTATCCGTGTACGCTTGGGCGCAGCAATGGAGGAGCATACGACGATGGCAGCACAAACATCGGTGGCAACAGGGTATGCCGACGTGAATGGCACGCGGCTGTATTACGAGGTGGCCGGCGAAGGCCACCCGCTCATCCTTCTCCATGCCGGTATCGCCGACCGTCGCATGTGGGACGACCAGTTCACGGTTTTCGCCCGACACTACCGCACCGTGCGCTACGACCTGCGCGGTTTCGGTCATTCACCGATGCCGCCGGAGCCGTACTCGATGCGGGACGACCTCCGGGGATTGATGGACCATCTCGGCATCACGCGGGCGCACATTGTCGCGGTGTCTATCGGTGGGGGTATCGCGGTTGACTTCGCGCTCGATTACCCTGACCGGGTGACGGCGCTCGTGCTCGTCGCCTCCGGCCTCAGTGGCACGACACCCTCGGAGGAACTGCAAAGGCACATCGCGGCGATTGACGCTGCCGAGAAGCGGGAGGGCGTTCCGGCGACCGTGGAGTTGGAACTGCGGCTGTGGGTGGATGGCCCACGCCGTTCTCCGGAGGCGGTAAATCCCACCGTGCGCGAGCGCGTGCGGGAGATGGATACGGCAGTGTTCGCGTCGCCACAACCGGGCACATCACAACGCCTGCAACCGCCCGCGAGCGAGCGATTGGGCGAAATTCACGCGCCCACGCTCGTGATCTACGGTGATGGTGACATCAGCGATGTCACGGAGACTGCGGCGCGATTGACGAACGGCATTGCGGGCGCGCGGCAAATCGTCTATCCCGGCGCCGCACATATGGTGAGCATGGAGGAGGCAACCGCCTTCAACGATGCCGTACTTGGCTTTCTCGCGGCAGTCCCGGTATAGCAAAAAGAGCGGGGCACAGATGCAACCGCCGCAAGCAGTTACGTATGCGCCCCTGTCACTTTGGTTCTGTCACTTTGGCTGTTTCACTAGCAGGCGGCGTGTGATTATGGAGCGCGTGCAGGTCTTGCTCATACTGCTGCACCATCGCGGTGAGCGTGCGATCCATGAACTCCATCACGTCCGCGAAGATGCGTCCCGCCTTCGCGGTAGACAAGGCGCCCGCGTCGAGGAACTGCAATACGCCCTGTACGATCGGCGTGCGCGCCCGCAGATAGGCTTGTACCGCGTCCCCGATGCCTAAGCCGTAGCGGGCATTGTCGTGCCCGTATTCGGCGGCAATCGCGCACGCTTCCGCGAGAATCGCGTCGCGCTCGCCGCGTGTAGATACATAACGCACCGCGAGCGTCACCATGGCGAGGCCGCGTTTGCGATGCTCGGCCAGGCTTTCCGCATCGTAATCGCCATACCACGGACGCCCACGGACATCCGTCACATATTCATCGTGCCGGTATTGCGAGAGGGAGGCCTGCGTCAACGCCTGGGGGGTGAAGCGGCGGTGCGGGCGCGTGCCGCGCGCAAACGCTAGCAAATCTTCCTCGACATAGCGGCGGTGCCCCCCCGGTGTGAGGAACACGGGCACTTTGCCCGCGTCGCTCCATCGCCGGAGCGTGGATTTATCCACGCCGAGCAGGGTGCAGGCTTCGTGAATGCTTAACCAGTGCCGCGTATCGCCGCGGCCGCCATTCATCGTGTCCGGCTGTCGCGTGTCTGGCATGCTATTGCTCCTCGTGTGGCACCGCGTGGAGCATATCACGTTCCGGCCTGCGACAACACCATGTGTCGAGTGCCGTGCTTTATATGGAGAGGGGAATATATCATGTGATTTACATACTTTACGCACATCATCCGTTGCCAGAAGGCTTTCGGGGTGGTATAGTAATGGTTGTGCCTAGTTGCTGAACTGGTGCGTGATACTAGGATGATACAGGCATATTGTGCCCAAAAAATGCTTGCTCTCTGACAATGATTACGATGCAAAACAGTTGGGGTGAAGCAAAGGAGTGAAGCGGCGATGGCGGCAGATTCTCTCAGCGATAACCCGCTACCCGATGAGGCGACGCAGGTTTTGCAGGACATCGTGATGCGCATCTCTTCCGAAAGCAGTGGGAACTGGATGGGGCTGGACGTGACAATGCCCCAGATGAAGGTGCTCATGCTGCTCCGTGAAAATGGGGCAATGCGGGTCGGGGTGCTTGCGCGGCACCTCAATGTTTCGACCCCGACAATTACGGGCATCGTGGATCGTCTCGTGCGCCAGACACTCGTGCGTCGTGACGATGACCCGACGGACCGCCGCGTCGTGCTGAATGTGTTAACCCGGCAGGGCGAGGAGATGATGGATCGTCTGCGGCAGCGCGGCAACGCCGAGCTTGCCCGGCTGGTTGGCACCCTCACACCCAAGGAACGGCATGACCTGACGCGCCTTCTCACTCGTCTGAGGGAGTCGTTCGACCACAGCCCCGGAAACGGCATTGGTCCTGTCAGGAGCAGCGCACGCAATCGCCACACAGAGAGCAGCGCCGGTGGTGACACCACTAGTGACAATGGCGATACGGTCCACACCGGCGCGAACAGCGGTAGCGTGGAGACTGTTACCGTGCCGGTTGCGCAGAGCCAGGACGAAGTGGAACATGCAGGAGCATAATTCTGTGGTTTTCGGTTTTGTACCACCCCTTGCCGGTGCGACGTGGCGATTCTGACCTTTCTCGGCACGGGCACCTCGAACGGCGTACCGGCGATCGGCCGAACCAGCCGCGCGAGCAATTCTACGGACCCGCGTGACCGCCGGAACCGTTGCGCGATCTGGGTACGGTTCAATGATGGCACGGATATCCTCGTGGACACGCCGCCCGAACTGCGTCTTGCCGCACTCGCAACCGGGCTGGTGCATGTGGATGCATTGGTTTTCACCCACGCACACGCGGATCATACCGCCGGTCTCGACGACATGCGGGCGTTCAATGCCATGCAGCAGGCGGTGATCCCGACGTATGCGAGCGCGGCAACGGCAATGTCCTTGCACACGCGCTTTGCGTACATCTTTGATGAGCCGCCGCTCCCATTCTTCGGGGGCAAGCCGCAACTGAGCCTGCATACGATCACCGCGCCGTTTACCGTTCACGGGCATGTCATCACCCCCGTGCTCGTACCGCATGGACGCGCCGAGGTTTTCGGCTTTCGTTTCGGCTCCTTCGCCTACGTAACCGATGCGAAGATCGTCCCCCCCGCCGCGCGCGACCTGCTCCGGGGGCTGGATTTGCTCGTCCTGAACGGCCTGCGGGCGCAACCGCACCCTGTCCATCTCAGCATCCCCGAAGCCCTCGCGGTGATCGCGGATGTGTGCCCGCGTCGCGCTCTGCTCACGCATCTCGCCGATGAGGTGATCCAGGCCGATGAGGGGGATTTTCCGCCCCATATCCGCCTCGCATACGACGGCTTGCGTGTGGAAATCCCCGAAGTGTAGTTCGCTGCGCTTCCCTACCCATACCGCCATGCGAGGTAATGCAGGCCGACATTGCCCATCTCGACCCGGAATCCCTCCGGGTTGTCCGGGGTATAGGTGAGTACGCGCCGCTCGAATGCCTGCACGAGCACCGTTTTCGGTTGGCCTCCCACCGTCGCTGTGATCCAGTACGCCTCGGTAATTGGTAGTCCGACAATGAAGTACGGCGGATCGAACAGCCGCGCATTCGTCCGCGCGCTTGGCCCGTCACTGCCCCCAATGAGACCCGTACTGTTGAGGTAATCCGCGAACACGGATGCGACGGCATGGTTTGTTTCGGGTACGCGAGCGGTGGCGATCACGCGGCACGTCGCCGTGTCGGGGGCGGATGTACGATTCCCATTCGGCATCAGGGCTTCGGTAATGAGCGTGTCGGGGGGGCGCGGTGGGAGTTGTCGCACGGCGTTCAGGGTCGCATAAGAGACGAATCGTGCGGCGTTCAGGTCGCCGGCGACGGGTACCGTGGCGGGATCGCGCGGCGCGAACTGGTTTCGGCCTGTCTGAACGCGTCCCGTCACCATTTCCGTCACGAGCAGGCCGCTGGTCACATCGCCACTTGTGGCATCGTTCTGTTCCAGTCGCCCCTTGTCGAAGTACCAGACCGGTCGTTGTCCGCCCGCGCTTTCGGCGTATGGCTCGAACAGATTGGCCCGCACCTGTGGCCCCCAGATATAGCCGCGCGTCGTTGCCCCGGTCGCCACGGGCGCGTCCACACGGTCGTACGTGGCGCGATAAGCCGGGGCGGTGAGCGGCGGCAGCGGCATAGGCAACGCCTTGACCGCTACCAGCGCTTTGCCCGTGTCCAGTTCCCCGACGCGGATGTCCATCAGCGGATGGGCGGTTTGCATCAGGATGGTGGCGGCGTCTTCGGGGCGGAGATCGGCGCGTACGCTCTGCATCAGCGCCACCGTTCCCGTCACAATGGCGCTGGAAAAGGAGGTGCCGGTCGCCGCCGTGATCTCTCCCGGTCGTTGTGTGACGGAGGCGACCGTGACATTGACGCCGGGGGCAAGCACGTCCACCTTGACGCGGCGCGGCGAGAAATCGGCGATGGCCCCGCTCGTGTCCGTGGCCCCGACCGTGATCACGGTGGCATCGTTCGCGGGGTACGTCACCGCGTCGCGCCCTTCGCCCGCCGCGACAATCACGGGAATGCCCCGCGCATGAGCGTAGGCGAGTTGTTGGCTCAACAGGGGGGTGAAGGGGGCATTCGTTGCCGTGATGCTGAGATTGATCGCCGTCGCGCCATGCTCGGTGGCCCAGCGTACCCCATCCGCGACGCTGCTCGTCGTGCCGTTACCATCCGCATCGAGGCAACGCACGGGCAACACACGCGCGCCCCACGCGACGCCCACCCCGCCCACACCGTCATTGCCCTGCCCCGCCGCGATCAATGCGACGGTAGTGCCGTGCCGATTCGCGGCGCGGTCGCCCGTGTCACTGCCGCCGCTTGTGGCATCGTAGCCGGGAAGCACGCGGCCCGCGAGGTCGGGATGCGTCGCGTCCACGCCGGTGTCAAGCACGGCGATGATCGCGGTCGGCGCTCCCGTCGTGATCGCCCACGCCGCCTCCAAATTCACGGCGCGTGTCCACGTTTGGTTCGAGTAGACCGGATCGTTCGGCGTGCCTGCGGCATGGTAGCGGTAGTTTGGCCCGACGCTCAACACATGCGGGTCCGCAAGCAGGCGGGCGTACGTCTCGCGCTCCTCGGTCGGTGTGGTTGCGAGGGTATAGCTGCCGGTGAGCGAGTCACGGAGAAGCGTATCGTGGGCATTCAGGGAGAGGATGGAATTGTTCGCGGTGACATCGCGCAGCGTGACGAGCAGTTGCCCCGGTACGTGTGATGCGGCGAAGGGATCAGGCCTCGTCATTTGCACGCGGGGCAACATGACGTGTGGCGTGTCTGCCGTGAAAACAGAGAGCAGCGTGAAGGAGGCGAGCCAGACCACCAGACAGCGCATCCGCATTCGCCATGCGGGCGACGGCACGCCGTATCCCTTCAGCATCGTATGCGAGGCGAGCGAAGCGTTCATGCCGGGGAGGCTAGCAGAACGTCTTCGCCCTGTCGAGGGCATAGATCGCGACCAGGGTGTATGCGTGCTGGGATGGGTCTTCCTAACCCCCGTGCCACCCGCTTGCGGATAGCACGGGGGTTAGGAGGATTCGGGCCGGGGTTAAAGAGAACGCATATGTCCTGATCACGGCATTATGTGATGTAGGAACGCGGGCGCGAATCGCATCGCGCGATGCGGCGCAACGTACGGGAGTGATATACTCCGTCTGCTATGGAATCTGCATCGGTCGAAAACCTGCCGCCTGAATACGATCCCCTCGATGGTGGCACGGGCGCGTACCTGCTTCATGCCGGGAAGACGCTGGCGACCGCCGAGTCCTGCACCGGGGGGCTGGTCGCGGCGCGGCTCGTGCGCGTGGGTGGGAGTAGCGCCTATTTCCTGGGGGGCATCGTTTCCTACTCGAATGCCGCCAAGCACAAACTGCTCAGCGTGCCGGAGGCGCATCTGGAGCAATACGGTGCGGTGAGCGTGGAAACCGCACTGGCGATGGCGCACGGCGCGCGGGAGGCATTTGGCAGCGACATCGCCGTGAGTACCACGGGCGTCGCGGGACCGGGGGGCGGTACTGAAACGAAACCCGTCGGTCTCGTATACATTGCCCTTGCCGCTGCGGACGGCGAACGCTGCCTCCGATACGTCTGGAGCGGTGATCGCCTCGCAAACATCGCGGCGTCTGCGGATGCCGCGCTTCGGCTCATTCGTCAATATATTGAGGAAACGCAGTGACTGAACCCTTCTTCCGCAAGACCACGCTCTCGAATGGCACCCGCGTTGTGACTAGCCGCCTCGAACAGGTCCGCTCTGCCACGATCCTGCTCTCGTATCATGTCGGGTCACGCGATGAGGGGGCGGAGAACAGCGGTACCGCGCATTTTATCGAGCATATGCTATTTAAAGGCACGGAGCGGCGACCACACTCGCGGGACATTTCGGAGGAAATCGAGGGCACGGGTGGCTCGATAGACGCGGGTACGGGCCGCGAGACGACGACCTATTCCGTGCGCGTGCCCCGAGACGCGGTGCGGGTCGGCTTCGACGTGCTGGCGGATATGATGCTCTATTCCTGCTTTCGCCCCGAAGATGTGGAGCGGGAACGGGAAGTGATCACGGAAGAGATTCGTGGCATCAACGATATCCCGGATGAAGTCGTGAGCGAGTTGAGCGACGCGCTCGTCTGGCCCGATTCGCCGGTGGGGCGACCAATCGCGGGCACCGAAGAAACGGTCGGTAGCTTCACGCGCGATGGCCTACGGCGCTACCTTGATGCGTATTACACCCCGGAGCGGCTCGTGATTTCCGCTGCGGGCACCGTGGAGCATGAGGAACTCGTCGCCCTTGCCGCCGAAACATTCGGCCAACTGCCGGGGGGACGCAACGTGCCCACGCCGTTCGTGACAACTGTACCGCAAACCGCGCCGCGTGTCGCGGTGGTGGGCAAGGAGATTGAGCAGGCGAACCTCGCCCTCGCGGTGCAAGCGGTGCCGTACCTCGACGAGCGCAAGTATGCCCAATACCTGTTGCATATCATGCTCGGTGGCACGATGAGTAGTCGTCTCTTCCTACGCATTCGTGAAGACCTCGGACTCGCGTACAGCGTGGGCACCTACCTGCAAACGCTGCCGGATGCCGGGTGGGCGACCATTTACGCGGCGGTGGAGGCGGATCGCGCGCAAGAAACAACCGCCGCGATTCTGCACGAACTGGAACGGTTGCGGCGTGAACCGATCTCCCCGGTGGAATTCGAGCGGGCGCGGCGGTACGTGACGGGCAGTCTGCTCATGGGGCTGGAGGGGAGTGGAGCGGTTGCATCGTGGATCGGGGCGCGGGAACTCCTGATGGGCGATGTGCTCACCCCGGAAGAGGTGGTCGCGGAATACAACCGGGTGACACTCGATGATGTGCATGACCTCGCACGGGAACTCTTTCTGCCCGAACGCCTCAGCCTTGCCGTGGTCGGCCCGTACGAAGACGATGGCCCATTTCGCGCGCTTCTCGGTGCATAATCTTTCAGGGTAGTAATGACGAACGGGGCCGCGCTGGTTTATCGCCAGTAGCGCGGCCCCGTTTTCTTGTTGCTTGAAAGACCTATATGGCTGCACGCGCGTCTGTCTGGGTCGGCGCAACGCACGGGGCGAACGAGGTGAGAGTCTACGTCCAGCCGCGCTGGTCGAGCCACTCCGCGCCGAGGCGTCCGAGTGTGACGTTGCCATTGCTGTCCATCTCGATGCGTGCACGCTCAAAAAGTTGCGCGACCACGGTGCGCCCATCGGGGGTCGTGTACTCGTTCGCTTCATTTAGTGGGTTGCCGAACTGGTTGACATCGCCATTTGCAGCGTACCACTGGAAGATGCCGCCCGTGATACCGTGCCCGGTTGCGGTGACATAGCGCTTCTTGTCCGTGTTATCGAACGCCGGAGCCTTTTTGTATGGCCCATTTACTTCGGCAAACCAGCTCCCCAGCGGGGCAAGGGCGCAGTTGTCACTGGCAGGAAGGTACTCGATCAGCACGCGCTCGAAATACTGGTAGATGTGCCGCTCGCCATTTGTCGAACGGGCAAATACTTCCGAAACCGGGTAGCCAAGCGCGGGCACGGCCCCCTTCGCTTTCCAGTAACGATAGATCGCGTTCGGGACATTGTGGTTCGTTTCGTCCACGTAGACGAAGTCGCCGCCGAGTGGGTCCGCGTCGTCCAGGGGCGGGCGAGTGCTTGCATCAAGCATGGGCAGGGTTTTGGGATCGAAAACGGCGGTCTTTTTCGGGGCGGCGGTGGCGGTAGCTGTGACCGTCTTCGCGCTTTGGGGCACGGCGACTGCTCCCGTACCATCATCGCTGCTACCGGAGAGCCAGGAGAAGGTGACATCTACCCAATCCACTTCCCGCATTCCAAGATCGGCAAACGTGCCGTCGGCGATGTCAATCCCGAGCGGGAGGTTCGTACTGATACCGAGGCCGCTTTTGCCGCCGTTGTTCCCGTTCTGGTTGGCGGCCTGTGCCTGGGGTACGCCCTGGGGTAGTCCCTGAAAGTAGCGCGCCGTTGGCGGGTTCCAGTAATCGTCTTTGGTGTTGAACGGGCCGACATCCAGTACCGGCGCGGTCACGCTCTTGCCTTTGTAGGCGATCTTCACGCTCTTGCCGAGGGCGGTGGACGAAGGCAAGGCGACGAAGTGATCATTCGCGGTGATGATATGGCCGGAGGCGGTCGTGCTGCCCACCAGCCCCTCGCGCGAACCCATCACGCGGTACGTGACGCTCGCGGCGATGGAGGAATCGGTCATGACGGTACGGGGAACCGTCAGCGGTGCGGCGGTGGCGAGAGTGGCGAAAAGCCCGCTCGTCAGCGTGGCAAAGGCGACAAACGCATAACGGAAGACCCGTTGATCTGTGCGCATCGCATCATGACCGCATTGGCGTGCCCGCATACTCTACTCCCCACTCGCACCATCACTTCAGGCGCTTGCCCGGCGTCGTCGCCCGGTATTGCGACCCGATGTTACGCGATAGTGCCCCCAAATACCTCGCTCATCGCCTCACAAGGAAAGCGGCTCGTCCGCCCCTCGACTGCGGGCGGTATCCTATCAGTGTTCGCAAACCCATGCAAATCGCCCGTCTGGACGCCCCTTTAGACGCCGGTAGACGTTGGGAATCGCGTCCCTTCCAACCCTTTATCGGATGGGCGACCGTTTTGTAACGGGCATGTGGCGGGCAACGGGAGAAATCTGCCGCCGTTTCCATGAACCAGGGATGCAACCATAGTGATTGTCGGCGTCGCTACTGCCGGTTGCGGGTGCCGCTCACGAGTGCCGTAGCCACGAATAGGGCGGCAACAAGGAAGAACACGGACACGAGCGTTGTGCGGTCCGCGAGCCAGCCGAGGGCGATGCCGCCGAGGGCAATACCGGCCTCAAAGACCCCGGTATAGGTTGCAGCCGCCGCTCCCTGGCGGCCTTTGGGTGCGAGGTCTATTGCAAGGGTGTTCAGTTCGGGGAGCAAAATACTGATCGCGCCACCCCACAACAGGGCCGCGACCACAAAGGCGGGAAACGTCGGCACCACCGCGAGCAACGTGAAGCTCACGGCGACGACGCCCAGCGCCGGCACAATGACCCGCCAGCGTCCGTAGCGGTCCGCCCATCGGCCGGTGACGGCACGAACGGTGAAAAAAGCGATCGCATCCAGCGTGAAGAAAAACCCCGCGCCCGGCAGATGACGCGCAGCCATGAGCGGCACCACGAACGAGAAAAGCGCGCCGTTGGCGAGGCCAACCACGAAGCCGGGAAGCGCAGCGGGCAGCACTGCCCACTCGATGAGCGCCCCCGCTGTTGCCTGGGTGCCCATCGCCGCACTTTCTCCCTGATATGTACGCACAAACGGGATGAGGAGCAGGAACGCGACGACCGCTGCCCCCGCCGCGAGGGCAAACGTGAGGAGATAGGCGACGCGTTGTCCCAGAATCAACCCGACGGGGGGGCCGACGGCGATGGCGAGGGTAGATGCGAGATTGAAGTACCCCACCGCCTCTCCCCGCCGTGTTGGGGGCGTCAGGGCGGCGACAAGGAGCGGCCCACCCGTCACGAACACGGCGGAGGCCACGCCCTGCACGAGACGTACGGCGAGCAGCAACGGCAGCGAATCGCCCAAGCCGTAGAGTGGTGTCAGGAGCATGGGGATCGTGCCGAGCAGGAGGAGTGGCACGAGCGCGCCATGATCCATCGCCCGACCGAGCCAGAGGCGCGGCCCGACCGCGCCCACGCTCAATACCCCGACAACCAGCCCGATGATTCCCGCGCTTGCGCCATGGTCATGCAGATACTGCGGCAGGGCCGATTGTGTCAGGAACATGCTGAGGAAAAACGCGACCGTCGCGGCGAGAAACAGGATGAGGCGGGGCGAAAAGAACCCGGCGGCAGGGGGTACGTCGGATGCCGCCGTAGACCTCGCCAAGCGGTCTCGTGTCTCGCGGGCCGTGGTCGGAAACTCCTCCTGTCGCATGAGGGCACTGTACCACGGAAAACTCTGACCCAGAAACAGGCGCCCGCGCGGCACGTACCATGCAACGGGGCAACGGGGCAACGGCAGGGGGAAGAAAAGCCTCCGGCGTGGCGTTGGCAGTAGGGATCGCTCAATACCTGCCCCCGCTTCTCGCACATGAGATACCGGTCGCGTTTCGGGCCGTCAGGCAGGGGGAACGGTGACGACTCCGTCCTCTTTGCCCGCCGCGTAGCGCGATACTCACGTTACCGACAGAAAGGACAGGCCCGTGGCGCGCAGTGCCATTTCCTCACCGACCGGGCAAGCGGTACGGGGCCGTCCCGCAGTCGCCGTGCTCTTTGAGCGCAACTTCGGGCCGTACTTTCTCGGCAACCTGCTCTCGAACTGTGGCACCTGGTTTCAAAACATCGCCCAGGCGTTGCTCATTTACCGGCTGACCGGCTCGACGTTTCTGGTCGGTCTCGTCACCTTTGCCCAATTTGCGGGCGTGATTTTGCTCGCTCCCTGGAGCGGTGTGGCGGCGGACCGCTTCGACCGCAAGCGGCTGATTATCAGCACGCAACTGGTCGCTATCGCGATCACGGCGACGCTCGCGCTCCTTGCTGGCGGGGGACGGGACAGCGTGCCCATGGTGATCGGTCTCGCGTTTTTGCTCGGCTTTGCCACGGCCTTTTCGTCGCCCGCGCAGCAGGCAATCGTTTCCGCGCTCGTGGCGAAAGAAGATTTGCAGGCCGCCATCTCGATGAACAGCCTGACGTTTAACCTCGCGCGGGCAATTGGCCCGGTACTAGGTACGCTCGTCGTGGCCAAGCTCGGCATTCCGTGGGCATTTGGCCTCAATTCCCTCTCATACGTCGCGCTCGTGGTGGCGCTCCTGCTCATCCACCCCGTGCAGGGAGCGGCCCGCAGCCGCGCGAAGCCGTCGCTGCGGGAAAGCCTCGCCCTCGTCTGGGGCGACACGCGCCTGCTCGCGTTGCTCGGCGTGGTGGCGAGCGTTTCGTTCGCGCTTGACCCCGTAAACACGCTCTCGCCCGCGTACGCGAAGCAGGTCTTCCACCGCCCGGACTCACTCGTCGGGTTTCTCATCGGTGCATTTGGTACGGGCGCGGTGATCGCCGCGCTCGTCGCTTCCGGCAAAACGGAAACACCGTACCGCCGCATCGGCATCATGCTCACGCTACTCACGCTCGGTACGATGGCCTTCGCGGTCGTGCCCGTGCTTGCCCTCGCGGTACCGGCCCTGCTGATCGGCGGCTTCGGCTACCTCGCCGGACAGACGCGGGCGAACGCGCTGCTGCAAATGAGCGTACGCGACGATCAACGCGGGCGCGTGATGGCGCTCTGGAGCGTGTGTTTCCTGGGGGCACGGCCCGTGGCGAGCCTGATTGATGGCGCGATCTCGCAGGCTGTGGGTATCCATATTGCTGCGCTCGTGATGGCGGTGCCCACGGCTCTTGCCGCTGCGACGATGGTTGCCCTACACCGGCGGGGGGTGCCCGTGGGAATGCGGGAGGAGATGGCGCGTGCAGATGCATGAGCGCTGCGTCGCCGTAGTACGTGCATTGTCTTAGTGATCGCGATTCCTTGCGCTCATTGTGAGCGAATCATGTGGAGGCACAGAGTATGGCTGTATCCGATGTTGTTCAGATCGTGGAACAGGCCCTGATGCGCACCGAGCCAATCACCGCAGCGCAATTTGAGGCGTCACGCCGCGTGGGTGGAACGCCGCACAGCGCCTTTCTCGCGCACCCTGCAAATAAGGGCGCGGGCGTCCTCGTGCTTGGCTATGACCCGGATCTGACGGAGCCGCAAGATGTCGGCATCGAGATTGCCATCGCGGATGACGGCGCGACGGACGCGAGTACAGCGGTGATCGAGGAGGGTGTGATCGACGCGATCAATCTCCTGCCCGGATACCGCGCGCTTCGAGTCAGTGAGGGATTGGCTATCGAGACTGCGACGGGCACCGAGTTCGACCCCGATCTCGTGGCGGGAATTATTGAGGCGTGGTTGACTCGGAAGTACGCGCTGAAAGCGTTTGCTGTGCGCTTTATTTTCGGGCCTCCCGGCGGACGTTCGGTTGCCCTCCGCGATTTGCGCGGTCATGCCTATGATATTCATGCCGCGCGTCGCTCCGCTACTTGACGAAAACACAATCTGTACGTACACTGCGTACGTAACGAAAAACGCGTGGGAACAGACCTTTCTTCGCGCGTTTCCTTCACGCGGTAACGCGACAGCGGCCCGTCAATGGCCTTATATCTGAAGGGAATGTGGATGACATACCCCAGCTTTTCTCAAGGGGGTTATTTTACACAACCTTTTCGTTATTCGTACGTTCTGTAGAGTGCGCGCAATGCATGAGATGCGTACAGGGACTGCTTGTACGCCGGGGACTGGCAGTGCGGGGTGCGGAGCCGATGGGGCTACACAAACCGGTCACCTGGGAGGATGGGGATGGAGGAGTGGATTGAGACTTTTCTCGCGGCTCTGGCTGCGGAAAAGCAGTGTTCACCGCATACCGTCGTAGCATACCGCAACGACCTGTTGCAACTGGTGGCACACTTGAAGCAAGGCGGCACGGAAACCTGGCATGAGGTCACGTCCCTGCACGTCAATGATTATCTGAACCATCTACACGAGCGACAGTATGCGAGCAGTACGATTGCCCGCAAGACCGCCGCGATGAAGTCGTTTTTTCTCCACCTGCGGATCGCGGGCGAGATGAGTGCAGACCTTTCCCCCTTTCTTGCCGCCCCGCGCGTTGACCGCTACGTGCCGCACGCGATCAGCGCGGACGAAATGACGCGCCTCCTCGCCGCCCCGACACGGGTAAAGACTCCCGAAGCTCTGCGCGACGCCGCCATGCTCGAACTGCTCTATGCCACGGGGGTGCGCGTATCCGAACTCGTCGCGCTCGATCTCACGGACCTTGAGCCGGGGCGACCCGTGGTGCGCTGCCACGGCCGCGCGGATCGCGAGCGCACCCTGCCGCTCTCGAATGCCGCTACCGATGCGATGACGCGGTACCTGCTTCAAGGCCGACCCGTGCTTGCCCGTTCGGGAAGCGCGAACCGCGAGGCGCTGTTCCTTAACCACCGGGGGCAACGGCTGACCCGTCAGGGCTTCTGGCTGATCCTCAAGGGATACGCAGAGTCGGTCGCGGTGCGCAATGTGACGCCCCATACGCTGCGGCACACCTTTGCCGCTCATGCCCTGAAAACCGGACGCCACTTGCGTGAAGTCCAGACCACACTCGGACACGTCAGCATCTCCACCACTCAAGTATACCAGCGCACGCGCCCTGTCGCCCTTGCCGCAACGGGCGCCACGGGTGTGACGGGCACCACCGGGGGGAAAATCGCCCCTGCCGCGCCCGCTGCCCCGGAGTCACGTCCCCTGCGGCCCGCACCCCTTGCCCGCCCCCTTGTGGGGGGCACGGTCCCGGCAATCACGGGCAGCGACAGCGCCGACGCGGGTTCGTTAAAGCCGTAATAGTATCCCCTTGCGACGCGCGATGCCCCGGCTCCTGAATGCACGGAGTCGGGGCATCGCATTTGACGCCCCGGCGCGGGTATCGCATCATGCTTCACCACAGAGTGAGACGGAGTGCGAAGGGGGCAAAAAGGGGGCAAGCGATGCGTACGGCGGAAGCAATCGTGGTCGGTGGCGGCGTGAATGGCGCAAGCACCGCGTTCCATCTCGCGGAACGGGGAGTCCGCACGCTGCTGCTCGACCGTGGCGAGATCGCGGGGGCAAGCACGGGCAAATCCGGTGGCCTCGTGCGGATGCATTACACCGACCCCTATCAGGCACGCCTCGCCAACGAGAGTTTGCCCTACTTCCGCGACTGGCAGCACCGCGTCGGCGTGGGTGATCCCGGCTTCGCGCGTACGGGCTTTATCCAGACAGTAACATCTGCCAATGTGCCTGCGCTCGTCGCAAATGTGCGCATGTTGCAGGGCATCGGCGTCAATACCTGCCTCGTGAACGGCGACGATGTGCGCCGCCTCGCGCCGTACGCCGACACCGACGACCTTACCCGGTGCGCCTACGAGCCAGACTCCGGCTGCGCGATGCCGGGGGAGACCGCGCGCTCGTTCGCGGCAGCGGCGGCGCAACGGGGGGCGGAAATCGTTACCGGCGCAGCAGTGACGGCCCTGCGTGTAGAGGGTGGGCGTGTGGTGGGCGTGCGCACCACCACGGAAGAATACGCCGCGCCGGTCGTGATCGTCTGCGCCGGGGTCTGGAGCGTGCCGCTTTTCGCCGCCCTCGGTGTGGATTTGCCCGTTGTGCCCCACCGCACGCAGGTCGTGTTGTTCGATCGGCGGGGTCGCCTGCCGAACGGAAGTGACGGGCACATGGTCTTTATTGATACCGCCTTGGGCAGCTATTTCCGCCCCTACGGCGAAACGGAAACGCTGATCGGGGTGCGCCAGCGCAGTCGTCTCGTGCCCTCGGCGGATGAATACTCCGAGCAGGCGGACCCGGATATCATCGCGGATTCCAAGCAGACCCTCGCGCGGCGCGTTCCCGATATGGAGGGGGCGGCGGTGACGCGCGGCTGGGCGGGCATTCTCGATATGACCCCGGACAATTGCCCGATCCTTGACGCGCATGTCGGTGCGGACGGGCTGTTTCTCGCGGCGGGGTTCAGCGGCAGCGGTTTCAAGAGCGGGCCATACGTCGGCAACTTGATGGCAACCTGGGCCGCGAAGGGCGCGCAACCCGAAGCCGCCGCGCCCTTCCCACTCGCCCGTTTCGCCGAAGGCAGGCCAATCACCCCTGCACACCCCTACGTCTCGGACGCGGGCGACGTGATGATCAGCGCGCCGCACTGACCGGAGCACGGGATTCATCCCCCTGCCGCCAGGAACGCCTGAAACCCTCACGGTATCGCGGTTGTGGTATCCTGCGGCGCGGTGGGCAGGATTGCTGGCATGACGGGAGGAGACGCGGGTGAGCGTGGCGCCGACTGGGCCAATTGGCATCGGGCTTCTGGGTTTGGGTACAGTCGGTGCAGCGGTCGCACGGGCGTTACGAACGCAGGCGGACATGCTCGCGGTGCAGGTAGGGCGGCCCGTTGAACTCGTCGCGGTGCTTGACCGAGGGCCGGAACGCGCCGCTCGCGCCGACCTCTCGCCCGGCCTCATCCGCATGTCGGGTGAAGCGGTGGTGGACGACCCTGCCGTGCAGATTGTGGTGGAAGTGCTGGGCCGCGAGGAACCGGCACGCACGCTGATTGATCGCGCGCTCGTGGCGGGAAAACCTGTGGTCACGGCCAATAAGGAGGCGCTGGCGAAGCACGGCACCGCGCTCTTCGCCCGCGCCGTGGCGGGGCGCACGCCGCTCCTGTTTGAGGCGGCGATCGGTGGGGGCATCCCGCTCTTTGCCGCGTTGCGCTCGGTGCGGGCGGCGAACACGATCACGTCATTCCGGGGCATCGTCAATGGCACCACGAACTACATTCTCAGCGCGATGACCGAGGGCGGCACCGCCTATGCGGATGCCCTCGCGGCGGCGCAACGCCTCGGCTATGCGGAGGCCGACCCAACGGCGGATGTCGAGGGGTACGACGCCGCGTACAAGGGTTGCGTGCTCGCCCTCGTCTGCTTCGGCATCGCGGTTTCGCCCGACATGGTGGCGCGCACCGGCATCACGGGCGTGACGGCGGCGGACATCACGGCGGCGCACGCGGCGGGTGAAGTGATCAAGCTGCTTGCCGAGGGCACGCGTGAGGGCGAGACGGCCCGCGTGCGTGTCGCGCCGACCCGCGTGCCCGCTGCCAGCCCGCTTGGCGCGACGCGGGCAAACTACAACGCCGTGGAGATCGTCGGTGACGCGGTCGGGCCGGTGCTGCTCGTCGGGCAGGGCGCGGGGGCCGCGCCGACTGCGTCCGCGATCCTTGCGGACATACGTGATGCCGCGCGGGTCGTGCTTGGTGCACCACCCGACCCGTACTTCGTGACTACAGGAGGCCGCTCGTGACCGAATCGCTCGATTGGCTGCGCGACATTCGTGGCCTCGTTTTCGATATGGACGGGGTGTTGTGGCGTGGCAAGGAAACGCTGCCGGGCGTGGTAGAAATTTTCGCCTGGGCGAAGGCGGAAGGCATTCCCTGCCTCCTCGCCACGAACAATTCGATGAGTACGCAGGCGATGTACGTGGAACGCCTGGGCAAGATCGGCGTTCCCCTTGAGGCCGAGCAGGTTATCACGAGCGGCACCGCCGTGCGCGATTACCTGCGCGCGACCTACCCGGCAGATGTCACGGTCGGGGCCGTAGGAATGCCCGCGTTGTACGACGTGCTGTTCGGGTCGGGCGGGTTCACGCAGGAAGACCGCCGACCGCAGGTGCAGGTCGTGGGCACCGACCTGGGCTTCGCGTACGATGACCTGAAGCGCGCCTGCCTCGCCATTCGCGCCGGGGCCGCTTTCATCGGCACGAACCCGGATACGACGCTGCCGACCGAGGAGGGTCTCGTGCCGGGTTGCGGGGCCTTGCTCGCCGCGCTCGTCGCTTCCACGGGCGTGCAGCCCACAGTGATCGGCAAGCCGGAAAAGTACATGTTCGAGTTGTGCGCCGCGCGCCTCAGCTTGCAGCCCGCGCAGGTGCTGATGATCGGCGACCGGCTCGACACGGACATTCTCGGTGCGAATCGGGTCAATGCCCGCACCGCGCTCGTGCTCACCGGCGTGTCGCAGCGGCAGGAAATCGTCACGACCGGTATCGAGCCGAGCATCGTCACGGCGGACCTCCCCGAACTGTTGGGGCGGTTGCAGGCAGCACGCGCGTAATGAGCGACAAGGAATACGGAGCGGGACGTGCGAGTGCCCCGCCCGCACTCGACTTCGATTACGAAGACGGCACGACGATTCAGGGGCGCGGCGATATTACGGCTACCGAACGAACGCTTGGGGGGCTACGCCTGCGCCGGGCCTTTGATGCAATCGCGGACTGGACGGGCAGTTGCGTGCTGCTCGGATGCGGCGCCGGGCGGCACAACCGCGCCCTGCGCCACTCCCGCCCGGACCTCTCGCTCGTGGGCATGGACCTCAGTATCGGGGCGATTCAGGAGGCGACGCGGGCGGGCGCGGGCGGGGAATACCTCGTCGCGGACGCCGCCGCCGTTCCTGCCGCGAACGGCGCGTACGATATCGTGCTCCTGTTCGATCTACTGGAGCATGTGCCCGACGTGGGCCGCTGTGTCGCCGAGATCAGCCGCATCCTCAAACCCGGCGGGGTTTTTCACGGCTACATTCCGCTGGAAGCGCAACCCGGCACGCTCTTTCGCGCCCTTTCCGGGAGCCGGCGCGTCCCGATTCACCAGTGGAAGCACGATCATGTCGGCCACATTCAGCGACTCACTACCGACGACGTGACGGCGACGTTCCGCGCACACGGCCTCGTGCCCGTAGACCTGTCATACTCATTTCACCTGATCGGGCAGGTCCACGACATCGTAGATTACTGGGGCCGTGAGCGGCTGCGGCAGGCGCCGACGGGCCGACAGGCGACGCTCACGCGCGCTGTGCAGCGTGCCGTGTTCTTTCCCACCTGGCGGCTCTCGTACTGGGAAGCCGCGCTGTTGCGCCGCGTCCCGTGGGGAACCGGCCTGCACCTCACCGCAGTCAAGCGCGGGTAATTCCCAGCCATCCAAAAGACCGCGCTACCGGCTACACCTTATAGCATTCCGTTCACGCGCTCGATGGTGATGCGAATGATCGCGCCGGGGCTATCCACGGGGTTTTCCTGTACGAACCGCTTGCCGCCCTCCACACCGTTGTAGCGCGTCGCCATGTGCAGGCGCTTCGTGTTGTCCGCGTCGTCGCGCGTCACGGTCGCCGTGCCGTTTGCCGCGAAGTACGGAAAGCCGGTCGGCGCGACGACATGAAAGGCGATGCGCGGGTCATGTTCCAGTTGGCGAATCTTGGCGAGGTTAGGCCGCGAAACGAACCAGATGTCGTCGCCGTCGAGGTCGTACCAGACCGTGAACAGCATCGGTGTGCCATCGGGCCGCAACGTTGCAACGGTGCCATAGCGCGGTGACGCGAGAAAGGCGCGCTGCTTTTCGGTCAGGCCCGTGAACCGCTCTCTGGACGTATTCTCTGCCAATGCAATCTCCTCTCGTGAGTCCGGCAAACAGTGCCGCGCTATCGCCCTTGTCGCAGTACGAATACCGCGCCTTTCTCTCACCCGTTGGTGTTGTCGTCAGGCGATGCCAGTTGTTCGGGGCCGAACGAGTGCGGCAGCAGGGCATCCAGCGTGGTGCGCAGAAAGACGCGGCCCTCGGTGTTGGCGATCACGATGGCGGCATTCTTGCCGAACTCGCGGATCACCTGGCGGCACGCCCCGCAGGGCGTCGCGGGGTCTTCCCCGGCGGTGACGACGACCACCGCGCGAACGCGGCGCGCGGCGGAGTTGGTGGACTTGCCAATCATGCCGAAGATCGCGTTCCGTTCGGCGCAGGAGGTGAGGCCGTACGAGGCGTTTTCGACGTTGCAGCCCGCGTGCATTTGCCCGTCCGCCGTGAGCAACGCTGCGCCTACCGCGTAGTGCGAGTACGGCACGTAGGCGCGCGTGCGTGCTTCGGTCGCCAGCGCGATCAGGCGTTGCTCAGTTTCGGGCGTGATCCCCTGGACTTCCATTGCGGCTCCATTCGTAGCAAACGCGAACGCACGATGCCAGGATGGGAAAGGGCATCGCAGTTCGCAGCGATGACTGACTATATTCTAACAAACCGCGTTGCAGGGCGCGTGGGGTAGATGCGACCCGGCGACCATCTTGCAATGGAGAGCGCATAAGAGCGCAAGGCGGTGCGTGGAAAACCACCCCGCGCCGTACGTACATGTAGTAGAATGCGGGCACGCCGGAACGCGATGTGCGCAGGGAGGGAGCGCGGGTGAGCACGAAAATCAGTCCCGAACCGATCACGCTGGCATCGCTTGACCGCGTACGCAAGCGGCTGGAAGCGGTGGAAGCGGAGGTGCTTTCCCCGCACGCGGCGCTCAGTGGCAAATCGCAGGGCCGTCAGCACCCCGACGACGAATCGCCGATGCGCACGGCGTTTCAGCGTGACCGCGACCGCATCCTGCACTCGCCCTCGTTCCGCCGCCTGAAGCATAAAACGCAGGTGTTCATCGCGCCACAGGGAGACTACTACCGCACGCGCCTGACGCATGTGCTGGAGGTTTCCCAGGTCGGGCGCACTATTGCCCGCGCCTTGCGCCTCAATGAAGACCTCGTGGAAGCGATTGCGATGGGGCACGATCTCGGTCATGGCCCCTTCGGGCACGCGGGCGAGGCCGCGATTGCCAAGGCGATGGGCGTGCCGTACCGCCATAATACCCAGAGCCTGCGCATCGTGGACGTGCTGGAAAAGCACGGGCGCGGCCTCAACCTCACCGCTGAGGTGCGCGACGGCATTCTCAATCACTCCAAGCCCCGCGCCGGTCTGCTCGCGGATGGTGGCCCCGGCTGGCCGATCACGTTGGAAGGGCAGATCATGCGCCTCGCGGACGCCATCGCCTACATCAACCACGATGTAGACGATGCGATCCGCGCCGGAGTGATCGCCCTTGCGGACGTGCCTGCCGAGGCGCTGGACGTGCTTGGCACGACGCATGCGGCGCGCATCAATACGATGGTGGCGGACTGCATCGTCACGAACTGGTGGGCGACGGGCGAAGACGGTGGCCCCGCACATGAGGGCGGCATCGTGCTTTCGGAGCCGGTGTTGCACGCCGCAGACATGCTGCGCGATTTCATGTTCGCCCGCGTCTACACCGGGCCGGAAGTGACCCCGGAGCGGCAGCGTGCCGAGCGCGTTGTCACCGCGCTGTGGGCCTACTTCGAGGCGAACCCGGAGGCGATGCCGCCCGACTCCCAGAGCATGGCGGCGGCGGAAGGGCTGTCCGTCGCCCTGCGCGACTACATCGCCGGCATGACCGACCTGTACGCCCTCGCCTGCTTCGATGACATCCATCATCCACGGCTGTTCGTGTAAGCGGGGGAAATGCATTCACCGCCAAGACGCCAAGACGCCGAGGGGGGAGAAAGGTAAAAGCGAGTATATGAGTGCATTTAAACCCTGGAAGCACTTGGGGTTGGTGTGCGCCAGTTATCGTAGACTTGGATGCGTTCTGAGAGAAGGAGGCATACATGGGATTGAATCTTTTACTTTACGACTTTCGGCATATTGACCGCGATAAGCCAGACTACCCTCACTGGGATGAAAGGTTCGACAGTAGTCGACACAGAGAAGATTATGCCTTTGCTGAGTGGTTGAACGATGGAAATGCAATCTTCAAGTTCATCGGCCCGCCAGAAGCATTTAACAGGTTTCGGTGGTTTATACGCTCTTGGGAGCTTACTAACGAACAACTAGAGCAGGTTATGGAGAGGGAAGGCGGATATGGGTTGCATGAGGCGTTTGAGGGATTAGTGTTGGAGCGTCCAAAGGATTTCGTAGCGGCACGGCAATGGATGCAAGAATATACTGACCCTTATATCGGTGTTTGGAATTGCAAGCGTTTATGGGGCCTGCTTGACCTCTTAGAGAGCGACGAGAACATCTGGCTCTTCGAGAGTGTATGAGACTGTCTCACAACAAGGGTCGGCGAGCAGCGAACGGTTGTATGTCAATCGTTCCAGCGTTGGTGGCAAATTGTGTGGTGGGGGTATGCGATGGCGGGGAATGAGCAGGCGATTCGGGAAATACGCGAGCGGCTCGATATTGTCGAGGTGATTGGGCGGTTCGTGCAGTTGCGCAAGAGCGGCAACAGCTACAAAGGCCTTTCGCCCTTTCGCACGGAAAAAAATCCCTCCTTCACGGTTTCACCGGAGCGGCAGTCGTGGTCTGACTGGGTGCTGGGCGAGCACGGCGACCTGTTCAAGTTTTTCATGAAAAAGGACAACCTCGGCTTTGGTGAGGCGTTGAAGCTGCTCGCGGAGATGGCGGGCGTCTCGCTCGCCACGCGGGAGGTGAAAACGAACACGGAGGCCGAGGCGCGGCGCGAACAGCTATTCGCGCTGAATGAATCCGCCGCCGTGTTTTACCAGAACCTGCTCGCCGTACACCCTGTCGGTGAACCGGGGCGCGCATACCGCGACAAGCGTGGCATCTCGAAGGAGATCGCGGAGGAGTTCCAGCTTGGCTACGCGCCCGACACATGGGACACGCTGACGAACTACCTCAAGAGCCGGGGTTATGACATGGAGGACGCACGCGAGATCGGCCTTGTGAAGAAGCAGGAGGAGCGCGGCACGTACTACGATAGCTTCCGGGGCCGCTTTCTGTTTCCGATCCGCGACCGGGCGGGGCGTGTGGTCGGGTTCGGCGGGCGGGCGGTTGCCGATGAGCGCACAGAGTACGGACCGAAATACCTCAACTCGCCGCAGTCGGTGATCTTCGATAAGAGCCACCTGTTGTACGGCATTGACCGCGCTGCCGACCATATCCGCCAGCAGGGCGAGGCGGTGATCGTGGAGGGGTACGTGGACGCCCTCACGGCGCATCAGTTCGGCTACCGCAATGTCGTCGCAACGATGGGCACCGCACTCACCGAGCAACAGGTCGCGCTCGTGAAGCGGCATGCAAAACGCCTCGTCCTCGCGCTCGATGCCGATGCGGCGGGCCAGATGGCGATGCTCCGCGCCGTGGATACGGTGCGGAACGCCCTCGGCGACGGGCAATCCGCCGTGGTGGATGCACGCGGCATCATCTCGATGGAGCGGCGTGTCCGTGCCCAGATTAATGTACTCACCGTGCCCGCCGGGAAAGACCCGGATGAGTTCATCCGCACCGATCCCCCCGCGTGGCCCGCACTCGTCGCGGGCGCGACGCCTGTGCTCGATTGGGTAATCGAGACGGTGGTCGCGGCGGGCGACATCAAAACGGGCCGGGGGCGGCACGCGATCCTCACGGAACTCGCGCCGACCATCCGCGACATTGCGGACGAGGTAGAGCGCGGCGTGTACGTCGGCAGCATCGCGCGCTACCTGCACATGGCGACGGACGATGTCTCCCGCGCCATCCGCACCGCCGCCCAGCCGAAGCGACGGGGAGGTACCCTCGATGCCGATGATGATGAGGTGGAAGCGCCGCACCGCAATACCCGCGCGGAGTACGTGCTCTCGCTGCTGCTACGCTACCCCGAAGCGATTGTGGACGTGGTTGCCAACGCCCCGGCGGGCATCGCGGGTGTATTCGCCGACCCCATCCATGCGGCAATCTGGGAAGCGATGGTCGAGATCGCCACAGACCCCGAAGCCTACGAAGATTTCGAGGCGGTGCGGGAGCGCGTGCCGGAGGCGATGCACGCGAGCCTCGATTCCCTGCTCGCGCTCACCGCCGACGACGCGGACTGGTACGAGGGCCGCGTGATCGCGGACGCGCACCTTGCCTTGCGCACCCTCGCGCTGGATTATGGCAAGGCGAGCATCCATGATCTGCGTGACCTCATCACGGCAGCGTACGAGGAACACGACCGCGAATCTGTAACGTTTTATCAGGCGGAGTACAACCGGCTCAACGCCCTGCTGCAACTTTACCCGCCACCAAGTACGGTGTACCACGATCTGCAAACGCCGCGTCGCCTATAAGGCGCTTTTATGTGCGGTTGCCTGCGTGGCATAGTGCCACGCGGCAATCAGGGCGGTAACGAGCGCGGCATCGTCGCGGGGATGAATCGTGCGGGCATCGAGCAGCAATTGATCGTCCGCGATGTGCGGCACCACGGCGGGTGTGCCAGTGCGCAGTGCGGTTGCGAGGGCGTCTAGGGTCGTGCCTGCCGTTCGCGCTGTTTGTGCATCTATCGCAAGGGCGACCGAGGGCAGGATTTCGCCGGGAAGCGAGCCGCCGCCGACCGTGGCGCGGCTATCCACAATGGTGGTCGGGATGCCTGCCGCGTGTGCCACCGTGTCCCACTGCGCGCATCGTTCCCGCAGTGCCATAACGGGTGTGGCGATCATCCGCCACACGGGCACCTGTGTCTCATGTTCATTCGTGAGGTAGTGGCGCAAGGTTGCGGCGAGGCCCGCGAGCGTCGCTTTATCGGCGCGAAAGGCACGGGCGAGCGGGTGCGCGGCGCAGCGGGCGACCCATTCCGCGCGACCGAGAATGATGCCTGCCTGTGGGCCACCGAGCAGCTTATCGCCGCTCGCGCAGACGAGGTGCGCGCTGCCCGCGATGGCTTGCGGCAGAGTTGGCTCAGTGGCGAGGCCGTAGCGTGCCGGGTCCACGAGTGTGCCGCTTCCCACATCGTCAATCACGGCGATACCGTGCGCGTCGGCGAGCGGGACAAGTTCGCGCGCGGGGGTCTGCTGCACGAAACCGGAGAGGCGGAAGTTGCTCGTGTGGACTTTCAGCAGCGCGGCGGTGCGCTCGGTGATCGCGCTTTCGTAGTCGCGCAAATAGGTGCGGTTCGTGGTACCGATATCTACGAGGGTCGCGCCGCTCTGCCGCAGAATGTCCGGGATGCGGAAGCTCCCGCCGATCTCCACCGCCTCGGCACGGGACAGCACCACCTCCGTGCGCCCCTCCCGTAGCACCGCCGCGAGCACGAGCAGTGTCGCCGCCGCGTTGTTGTTGACCACGAGGGCCGCTTCGCAGCCGGTGAGGGCGCGAAACAGAGTGTGCAGTTCCGCCATTCGCCCGCCTCGCGCGCCGGTATTGAGTTGCATCTCCAACGACACGTATCCCGCCGCCGCTTCCTGCATCGCCGTTGCCGTTACATCACTGACAGGCGCGCGTCCGAGGTTCGTGTGCAGGATCACGCCCGTGGCGTTCAAAAGTGGGGTGAACCGGGGCGTCGTCAGGGCATGCAGGGCCGCGACGATCTGCCCAATCACCATTGGCACGTCTACAACACCGCTCTCGGCACGAAGCCGTACTCGCTCCGCTTCCAATGTGGCGCGTGCAATCGCCGTGACGTGTTCCGGCGCGAGGTTCGCCGCCGCCATTTGGACGGCGGGATCAGCGAGCAATTTCGTCACACTTGGCAGGGCACGGAGATCGGTTGACGTGGGAAGACCCCTCCCGTGTGACCATGCGATGTATGGAACAACGAGCCGTTAGCGGGGCAACGTCGTCTTGCCGCCGGTGCGCGCAAATTGTATCATCCCCGCACTTTCGCGTTTATCCGTGTCTTCCTCTTGTGCCTCCCACATCTATCATGTACAATGTACGTACATTGCGAACGGACGCAACGGTGCGGAACGGTGATAGCGGGAGGGGCGCGGGATGGTTGATCTGTTCGAGGAAAGCGGGGTCGCTGTGGCGACAAGCACCATGACAATGCCCATGCCAACGGCGGGGCGCGGGTTGAAGATCGCGGTAGCACAGGAAAACCTGCACCGCGCACTGGGGTTAGTATCACGGGCAGTAGCGACGAAAACGACGCTGCCAGTACTGAACAACGTCCTACTCGCGACGGACGCGGGCAAGCTGAAGGTGGCGGCAACGAACCTCGAAATGGCGATCACCGTCTGGGTCGGTTGCACCATCGAGAACGAGGGCGCGGTGACGATCCCCGCGAAATCCCTTACCGAGTGGGTCAATACGCTGCCGAACGATACGGTCTCGCTTTCCACCGACGCGCGTCTCGCCCTCTCGCTCGTGAGTGGGCGCAACCGCTCTACGATTCGCGGCATTGACGCGGAAGACTTTCCCGTGGTGCCGAGCCTCACCGATGGCAACGGCCCGACTGCCGTGGTGGACGCGACGTACTTCCGCGAGATGATCGGGCAGATTGCCTTTGCCGCAGCGACCGACGATTCGCGCCCCGTGCTGGCGGGTATTCACCTGCGGCTGGAGGGGCAAACGATCACCCTGAGCGCGACGGATGGCTTCCGCCTGGGCATCCGCGACGGCGAACTGGCGCAGCCCGTGCCCGAACCACTCTCGATCATCGTGCCGGCGCGGGCGATGAACGAACTCGCCCGCATCCTTGGTGAAGCCGAGGAACCGGTCGAGTTAACGGTGACGCCGAACCGCAACCAGCTCACCTGCCGCGCGGGCAACATCGAGTTCGTCACACGGTTGATTGACGGCACCTTTCCCGAAGTGCGCCAATTGCTGCCCAAGCAGTACACAACGCGCACCGTGGTCAGCCGTGAGGGGCTGGCGGGCGCGCTGCGCCGTGCCTCGATCTTCGCGCGCGACGCGAACGACGTGGTGAAGTTCTCGATCACCAAAGGCGACGAGGAGTTCAGTCCCGGCACCTTGCAGGTGAGCGCGAACGCCGTGGAGGTGGGCGACAACGTTTCCGATGTAGACGCGAGCGTGGAGGGGCCGAACGGCACTATCGCCTTCAATGTGCGCTACCTCGCCGATGTGCTCAGCGCGCTGAAAACGGCACAGGTGGCACTCGAAATGCAAGGTTCCAACAGCGCCGGTGTCGTGCGACCCGTCGGCAACGCGGACGCCGTCTACGTTATCATGCCGATGCACCTGCCGTCGTAAATCGAAATGCGATTCACTACAGAGGCACAGAGGACACAAAGAAAAATCAGATAATTTCTTTGCATTTCCTCCGTGCCCTCTGTGTCTCTGTGGTGAATTCCCTTCTCTTGGGAGTCTCTATATGTACCTTGCGACGTTGACGCTGGAGGAGTTTCGCTGCTACCGGCGGCTCGAACTGGCGTTGCCGTCGCGGGGTCTGCTCATCACGGGGGCAAACGGGAGCGGCAAAACGACCGTGCTGGAAGCGATGGCCTTTCTCGCCACGGCCCGCAGCCCCCGCGCGGGGTTGGACCGCGAGTTGATCCGCTGGGGGAGCGGTGAAGACTTGGGAACGCCGCCGTACGTCCGGGTGCTTGGGCGCGTTCATACCGTGGAGGGCGAAGCGTCACTGGAAATCACGTTGCAACTTGATGCCGCCACTCCCGGCACCACCGCTACGCCAATGACGCGCAAGCAGGTCAAGGTGAACAGCATCGCCCGCCGCGCGGTGGATGCGGTCGGCACCCTGCGGGCGGTGCTATTCGCGCCCACGGACCTCGCCCTGGTTACGGGTAGCCCGTCGGGGCGGCGGCGGTACGTGGATGTGATGCTCTCGCAGATCGACCGTCGCTACATCCGCACGCTCGCACAGTACACGAACCTGCTCACGCAACGGAATGCCCTGCTCAAACGCTTCGCCACGCAGGGCCGCAACCCGAACGACCCCGCGCTTGGTGAGGAGTTGGCATTCTGGGACGAATCGCTCGTTGCGGCAGGGGCATACCTCCACGCCCGTCGCGCCGTGACACTGATGCGCCTTTCCGGGCACGCCGAAAACGCCTTTCTCGCCCTGACCAATGGCGGGCACACCCTCGCGGTCGGCCATGAGGCGAGCATCCCCACCCCGGCGTCACTCGACATGCCCCTCGCGGCGCTGGAGCAGATGGCGGCGCGGGACTTCACACAGGCGCTACACGAGCGGCGGCGGGAAGAGTTGCGGCGGGCCGTGTCCATCGTCGGGCCACACCGGGACGACCTCACATTACAGATGGACGGCATGAACCTCGCCGCGTATGGCTCGCGCGGGCAGCAACGGCTGGCGGTGCTTGCCATCAAGCTCGCCGAGATCGCGGTGATGACCGAGGAAACGGGGGAACCGCCCGTGGCACTCCTCGACGACATCCTCTCCGAACTCGACCCCGGCCACCGCGCCTACGTGCTCGACACCGTGCTCGCGGACGATGAAACGCGGCAGGTCGTAATTACGGGCGCAGACGCCTCGCTGCTGCACCGACCGGTGCTGCAAACGCTCACGCACCTCGTCGCGGAAGACGGTGCATTGCGACCGGCATGAGCTTTGCGGGATTTTGACAGCACCCCGCGAAACTGGTATCTTCATTGTTAGCGTGGGCGGGCTAGTCCGTCCGCGTTTTTTGTCACCTGCTTCGCAGCCTCGATGAGGAGGTTTGGCACCGTGCGTATTCGTCCCTGGGTCACGTTTGCTTTCGTGGTGGTACTGCTCCTGCTCTCGTCATGGATCGCAGTGCCCGGAGACAACCTGAATCTTTTCAACATCAAGACGCGCACCGATACCAAGTTAGGGCTGGACTTGCGCGGCGGCCTGTATGCCGTGCTGCAAACGCGGCCTGCTCCTGGCCAGACGGTGGACAAGGACGTGCTCAGCGGCCTGCGGGACACGATCGAGCGACGTGTGAACGGCCTCGGCGTGTCCGAGCCGAATGTGCAGACGCAGGGCACCGACAAGATCGTGGTCGAGCTACCCGGCGTGCAAGACCCCCAACAGGCGGTCAATGTCTTGCAGCAGACGGCGCTCCTTGAGTTTGTGGGAAGTGCGACTCCCCTGCAAGAAGGACAGATCGTCACCACCACGAAGGGTGGCCCGGAAACGGTGGGGCTGAATGCCGATGGCACGCCTAAGAGCAGCACACCCGGCGCGACCACGGGGGGCGCGGCAGGGGCAACAGACCCGGCCACCGGTGGCACGCCCGCCGGCTCCCCGGCTCCCACCGTGGGTGGTACGGCTGCCGCAGTCAATACTGCCGGCGCGAGCGCGGTGGCGGGAACGCCGATTGCCAGCGGCACGCCCGCGCCGGATCTCACCGCTACTGCGGGAGCGACCGGCACTCCTGTCGCAGCGGGCGCGGCGGGGAGTGTGGCTGGCACGCCGGACCCGAACGCGACGCCCGGCGCGATGAGCGCAATGGCGACGCCCGCTACCAGCCCCACCGGCCCGGTGTACGAGACGATTATCGAGGGCAAAGACCTCGCGGATGCCTTTCCGCAAACCGACCAGACGGGTAACCTCGTGGTCGGGTTCAAGCTCGATGGCGCAGCGGCGAGCAAGTTCGGGGAGTGGACGCAGGCCCATACCGGGCAGTATCTGGCGATTGTGGTAGACAAGCGCGTCATCTCCAGCCCCCGCATCAACTCGCGGATTGACCAGAATGGGCAGATCGAGGGCCTGACGCGCGCTGAGGTGCAGAATCTCACGGTGCAACTCAAGTCGGGTCGCCTTGCCGTACCGCTGGAATTGATCCAGACGCAAACCGTTGGCCCGACGCTTGGGCAGGACTCGATCAACAAGAGCCTGATCGCGGGCCTGATTGGCCTCGCGTCGGTCGCGTTCTTTATGATCGTCTTTTACCGCCTACCGGGTGTGCTCGCGGTGCTGGCGCTGATCGTGTACGCGGCGATCACCTTTGCGATTTTCAAGCTCACGGGCGTGGTGCTGACGCTCGCGGGCATCGCCGGTTTCATCCTGAGCATCGGTCTGGCGGTGGACGCGAATGTGCTCATCTTCGCCCGTATGAAGGAAGAGCTACGCGCGGGGCGCAACTTGCGCAACGCCATTGATGCCGGGTTCGATCACGCATGGCCGAGTATTCGGGACTCGAACGTGTCCACGACGATCACCTGCCTCATCCTCTATGTGTTTGGTGGTATCACGGGCACGTCCGTGGTGCGTGGGTTCTCGCTCACGCTGCTGATCGGTGTGCTCGTCTCGCTGTTTTCCGCGATCACCGTGACGCGCACCTTTCTGCGGCTGTTGCTGTCCTCGCGCGCCATCTCGCGCAACCGCTGGCTCTTCAATGCCGAGTCCATCATGGAAGCGCCCATTGCCGCGCGCGGCGCAGTTGCCGGGGACTGAAACGCGGCGAGTCAGGCGGTTGCCGGGGCGTTTGTCTACGGCCCGGCCCTCCTGGTCTCGTCACTCGCTACTCGTCACTCGTTACGTGAAGATGCGGAGAAGGTAGACGAATGCTGAATCTGGTACAACGACGGCATCTCTGGTACATCATCTCGCTGCTCGTGATCCTGCCGGGGATGCTGGCGTTTATCGCCTTTGGCGGCCTCCGGCTGGGGATTGACTTCACGGGTGGCACGGTGTGGGAGTTGCAATTCCCGCGCACCGACCTGCAATCGCTCGATGTGCGGCAGACGATCCTGAATGTCGCCCCGGTGGGGGAAGACCCGCAGGTACAAATCGGTGCGGGACAGCAGCCGAACACGCAAACCGCGCTCATTCGTCTCAAGGACTTGCGTGAAGGCTCGGCGCAAAAAACGAAGTACGCGGATGCACTGAAAGCGAAGTACGGGAATTACACCGAACTGAGCCTCGAAAACGTCGGCCCATCGGTCGGGCAGACCGTGAGTCGGAACGCGATCCTGGCGGTGGCGGCGGCGTCTGTTGGGATTCTGCTCTACCTTTCCTATGCCTTTCGCAAAGTGAAGCGCCCCTTTCTCTACGGGGCGTGCGCGATTGTCGCCATGCTGCACGATGTGCTTGTGGTGCTTGGCATCTTTGCGATCCTCGGTAAGCTCCTGAACTTTGAAGTAGACGCGCTGTTTGTGACGGCCCTGCTCACGATCATCGGGTTCTCGGTCCATGACACGATCGTAGTGTTCGACCGCATCCGGGAAAACCAGTTGCGCCGCCCCGCGATGGATTTCGCGGAGGTCGTGAATTACAGCCTGAACCAGACCCTGGTGCGTTCGATCAACACCTCACTGACAGTGGTCTTTACGCTGCTCGCTCTGTTTCTCTTTGGTGGCGAGACGGTGCGCATCTTTGTGCTGGCGCTGCTCATCGGCGTGGTCAGTGGGACATACTCCTCCATCTTTAACGCCAGCCAGTTGCTCGTCTCCTGGGAGCGTGGCGAATTCCGCCGTTTCGCCTTCTGGCGACGTGGGCGTGGCGCACGAGTTGCGGGTGCGACGGGCGACTAAAGCAGTTTGCGGTACGGTTGGCCCGGTTTTCCTAACCCCCGGCTCCTTCATGCGAAGGGAAGGGGAGTGAGACGTGGTGAGGTGACGATGTTCCCCCTGCACCTCGATATTCCAGAGGTACCCTCCCCTTCCCTTCGCGTGAAGGAGCCGGGGAGTTAGGAAGATTCAGGACGTATGTGGGCCAATATCGCCGTAAGCCGCTTTAGGTAGCGGGATTCGCAAGGAAACATTCCAGGCGCAATGCGCGCGGCGGATGCAAAGAAACACGACTGTTCTCCGCGTCTTTGTGTTCTTCGCGTTCGCACGAACCGAATAAACGAGTTCGGGAGACCCATATGACCACAACGGAGCAGCGGGTCGCGCAGGCGGCCCGCTTCGTAATCTACGTCAATATCCTGCTGGTGGTTGGGAAAGTCGCGGTCGGGCTGCGCACCGGGGCCGTGAGTGTGCTGTCTGAGGCGGCACATTCCGGCGTTGATCTCCTGCTCTCCGCGCTGGTGTGGCTCACCCTGAAAATTGCCCGCCGGCCCGCCGATGAATCGCACCCGTATGGACACGGCAAGGTGGAAACCCTGACCAGCCTGGGCGAGGCGTTCGTTATTTTCGGTGTCGCGGCGGGCGTCGCGTGGGAAGCGGCACGGGCACTGCGGGGGGGCGAAGCGGTCTCTAATGTGGGCGTGGGCATCGTGACGATGGCAATCACGGCAATCATCGCGGGCGTACTCTCGCGGTATCTCCTGCGTGTGGCGCGCGCCGATGGCTCCCCGGCACTCGAAGCGATGGGGGCGGAGATCGGCACGGACATGTTCGCGGCCCTCGGAGTATTTGGGGGCCTCGTGCTCGTGCGGCTCACGGGTTGGCGCATCATTGATCCCCTTGTTGGCCTCGGCGTCGCGGGCGTGATTGCCTTTAACGGTGGGCGCGTGCTGGTACGCGCGATCTGGGGGCTGACCGACGCACAGTTGCCGCGCGACGAAGTGAACGCGATTCGCGGCGTACTTGATGCCCACGCGGACAGCTTCCTCGAATACCATGCCCTGCGCACCCGGCACGTTGGCGGCACGCACGCCGTGGATTTGCACCTCGTCGTGCCGCACGATATGTCCGTGGGGCAGGCACATGCCCTCTCGACGCATCTCGAAGACGAGATCGCCGTTGCCCTGCCACATACGGAGGTGACGATTCATCTGGAGCCGGAAGAAGAGGCGCAGCGGCGGCGATTACTGGACGATGCCAACCGTGCCAACCGCCGCCCGTCAGCAATGCGCCGTGGCAAGCGCTCACGAGTAGCCCGCTAATTGCGAGTGCAGAAGGCGGCGCGGTACTTTTTCATTGCATCTCCCCGTGACGCAATGGTACACTCCGCCCGCGATTGAGAGATTTCCTTTGGAGGGTAGCGGTGAGTGGCTTGGCCCAAAGGGGGGCCGGGAAGTTGCGCGTCGGGGGGTGAACCGGGCGCGTAAGCCCCAATGGCGGGGCGTACGAGGGGAGCACGGTACGTGAATGGTCTTGTGTGGGTAGTGCCCATCGTTGGGGTGCTGGCGATTGTGTATGCGCTGGTGCTCGCGCGGCAGGTATTAGCGAGTGATACCGGCACGCCGGAAATGCAGCGCGTGTCGAACGCGATCCTTGCGGGCGCGCAGGCATATCTCAGCCGCCAGTACCGGACGATTTACTCCATTGCGGGCGTCGTGGCGGTCGTGATTGGCGTGCTCATCTTTCTCATTACAAAGGCGGATCAGGAGCCGGGCAAGCGGGCAATCCTCACCTTTGTCTCCTTTCTCGTCGGCGCGATCCTTTCCGGGATCAGCGGCTTTATCGGCATGAATGTCGCGGTGCGCTCGAACATCCGCACGGCGGCGGGGGCGCGGCGCAACCTCGCTTCCGCGTTTAACGCCGCCTTTCATGGTGGCGCGGTCTCCGCGTTGCTCGTGATCGCGCTCTCGCTCTTGGGTGTTTCGGGCATCTTCGCCGTGTTCGCCGCGACGGGCCTGACGAAGGGCGTGCAGGACGCGCCCTCGTACATCGTCGGATACGGCTTCGGCGCGTCCTTCGTGGCGCTGTTCGCCCAGCTTGGCGGCGGTATCTACACGAAGGCGGCGGACGTCGGTGCGGACCTCGTGGGCAAGGTGGAGGCGAACATCCCCGAAGACGACCCACGCAACCCGGCGGTGATCGCGGACCTCGTCGGTGACAACGTGGGCGACTGCGCGGGCCGTGGCGCGGACCTGTTCGAGTCCACGGCGGCGGAGATCGTCGGTGCGATGATCCTCGGTGTCGCGCTTTCCAAAGTGACAAACAACAACGCCTTCATCTTTTTCCCCCTCGTGGTTACGGCCTTTGGCCTGCTTGCCTCGATGATCGGCATTGCGCTTGTGCGCCCGAATGCGAACGAGCAGGACGCACTCGGCCTCCTCAACCGGGGCTACTTCATCGTCGCCGTGCTCAGCGTGGTCTTCATGCTGCTCGTAACGTACCTGATGTTTCAGGGCATTACCCGCAAGAATGCGGACGGCAGCACCTATAACATCGGCGCTCACTGGTACTACTTCGCGCTGGCGGGCTTTGTCGGCATCGCCGCCTCCATCGCGTTCGTGTACATCACGCAGTACTATACCGCGACCAACTACCGGCCCGTGCGCACGATCGCCGAGGCGAGCCTGACGGGGAGCGCGACGAACATTATCAGTGGCCTCTCGATTGGTTTCGAGACAACTGCCGCACCCGCGATTGCCATCTCCCTGGCGATTGGTAGCTCGTTTTACCTCGGCACGCTGGGGAGCGTCACAGGCAACAGCTTGCAGGACGGCATCTTCGGTACCGCCTGCGCCACTGTAGGTATCCTGATGAGCGCGGCCTACATCCTCGCGATGGACACGTTCGGCCCGATCACCGATAACGCCGGCGGCATCGTGGAAATGAGCGAGCAGCCTGAGAGCGTGCGCGACGTGACGGATGCCCTCGACAGCGTCGGGAACACGACAAAGGCGCTCACCAAGGGGTACGCCGTTGGCTCGGCGGCGCTCGCGGCCTTTCTGCTGTTCTCCGCCTATCTTGACGAGGTGGCGACGTTCCGTGGTTACACCCCTGGCAGCGACGGCTGGAATGCCACGCACCGCGTTGACCTCGCGCAACCGAAGGTATTTATCGGCGCGTTCCTGGGCCTGATGCTCGTCTTCCTGTTCTCATCGTTCGCCATTCGTGCCGTGGGCCGCGCGGCGCAAGACATGATCGCCGAGGTGCGCCGTCAGTGGCGGGAGAAGCCTGGCATCATGGCCGGTACCGAGCAACCGGACTACGCGCGTTGCGTGGACATCTCCGTGCGCGGCGCGTTGCGGGAAATGATCGCCCCCGGCGCGCTCGCCGTACTTATGCCCGTGCTCGTCGGCCTCGTCTTGCGGGCGGAGGGCGCGGCGGGGTTGCTTATCGTCGGCACGATGGGGGGCATCCTGCTTGCCAATGTGATGAACAACGGCGGTGGCGCGTGGGATAACGCCAAGAAGCTGATCGAGGCCGGTGGCCTGAAAGACGCGAGCGGCAATGTGCTGGGGAAGCGCAGTGATGCACACGCGGCGGCAGTGGTCGGTGACACCGTGGGCGACCCCTTTAAGGACACCGCCGGGCCGTCGCTGCATGTGCTCGTGAAGCTCCTCAGCACCGTGACCCTCGTGCTCGTCCCCCTGTTCATCTAGGGTAATCTTTGCCCCGGCCCCTCCCCATGTCATGTAACGGGGAGGGGCCGGTTCTCCATGCCGCCCCCATGTTTCTCACCGATCTGATATCGTGCCGGCTTTGTGCTTTCTCCATCCAGGAGAACAAAGGTGGGAGGCAAGGTTTGGATTTCGACGCGATTCGTGCCTATGCACTAGCAAAACGAGGCGCCATCGAGGATTACCCTTTCGGCCCGGACACACATGTGTTCAAGGTCGGCGGTACGGGTGGTAAAGTTTTTGCCCTGATGGGCACGGAGCAACCGACGCGCATCTCGCTCAAGTGTGATCCGCTCTATGCCGAAGACCTGCGCGCGCTGTACCCTGCAGTTCAGCCGGGATACCACCTCAACAAGCGACACTGGAACACCGTGCTTCTCGACAGCAGCGTGCCCGAGGATTTGCTCATCACGCTCGTGGACGAGTCGTATAACCTCGTCGTGCGTGGTTTGCCGCGCGCGCTCCGGGAACAGTTGCCCCCACTTGCAGAGTAGGCGAGGGTTTATTTGGGTTCGCCGCATGTCAGGTAGTACCCCGCTAAAGCGTGGTCAGGCTGCATGGGTAATTTCCCGCAGCCACGTTGGCGGTCGGCCCCGATGTTTCACCGCCGGGAGCGGCACCGGGAAGGTCAGCAGTTCCCCTATCGTCCAG
>JAABUQ010001577.1_pt1 | contig 48368 bp, 39 predicted proteins | sample 5560001 | NCBI WGS metagenome assembly JAABUQ01 (sample SAMN10711888, study PRJNA513371) | rock metagenome | isolation source: Antarctica rocks | place: Antarctica: Victoria Land, Finger Mt nord | collected 2015-12-18
TGCTGCTGCTGAGGGTCGCCAGGACTTTGGTGATGGCGGCGGTCAGGGTCGTTTTGCCGTGGTCGATGTGTCCGATGGTGCCCACATTGACGTGCGGCTTCGTGCGCTCAAATTTCTTCTTTGCCATGCCTTTTAAGGCTCCTCCTGTGATGCTGTTTACTTCTTCAAACTTTTGTAGGGACCAATGTATCGCGTCCGCAGTTTGTCAAAGAACACATGCGATCAGATATCAGTGGTATAGACATGCAGCAGCCATCCCCTGACACCTGATACATCGGTAAAACTTCCCCAAATCTACTATTATGATAGGGGAGAGCAACGATCAATCAGTACAGAAGATGGCAGCAAAAGCTTTTCAGGTCCTGCGTGGATTTCTGGCGAGGCATGACCAGAGCAAAGAAGGGCATCTGGTGCAAGCACCATTCGAGAAACCACTGGAGCCCGTGATGGGATTTGAACCCATGACCTCAGTCTTACCAAGACTGCGCGCTACCCCTGTGCCACACGGGCCAACCTTACATACATAGCATATACGACACGCAATGCCGGTATGGGTGGGCAGTGGAGGATTCGAACCTCCGAAGCTCTCGCAACTGATTTACAGTCAGTCCCATTTGACCGCTTTGGTAACTGCCCAGGTTGAGGAACACACCAGTTCATTCTGAGTGATCGACGTGGCTATTATAGCCGACTCCTCAACACATGTCAAGCATTTTTTCAACCCTCAAAAAGAACCTCACAAACCCATTTGTCCTATCATGAATGGAAGAAATGCTGTACTATTTTTTGATATGCTACAATAAACACAGGTAACACTCAGAAAGCACACAAACAAACATTCGTAAAAATCATAGCCAAAAACATTGCTTCTTACGTAAATTGCTGGTATAATCTCTTTCGTTGGAGAAAAACACCTCATCCCTTCGTACTGAGAATTGCTGATAGCCTTTATGCTAAAATATAGCTTCCTATAAAGGCTGTGTGCGGCTATTCCACAACCCTGAACGTGTACGAGATTATTGATTTTGGAATACATGGACTAGGAATAAAGAGGTAGCTATTATGGCAACAAATTATGACTTCAGTCGTTCTTCCTTACTTCGTGAGCAGTATCAGCATGACATGGAACTGATTGCTGTTGCACTTCAAGAGGAGAGCCAGGATGAGCGTGAAGATAGACTTGGCCTTGTTACACACTCCTGGTCACTCACCAGTACTTGTTTCCACTCACAACTTGAAGCAAGTGATGCACACGCTTATGCTTCTGTTGCTTTCGCTCGTTCGTAGTTTAGCAGATAGATATGTTGTAAACCATGCCTCATCCACCCGAACTTATACCGGATGCACTGACGTACCAGACGCCTGTGCAGTTTGGCATGGTGTATTGGGTAAACTTCGGCTACCAATCACTGCCGCCAGGGATAGAAGAGAAACGCATCCTGGATTGGCACCCTGCCCTTGTAGTATCGGGAGACCCATTTTGTCGCCATGCCGGAGCAGTCAATGTTGTCGCCCTGACCTCGTATCGCGGCAAACTACGACCCTACCATCACCTCCTCCTGAAACGAGACTACCCATTGTTCGATACGGATAGTCTGGTCAAGACCGAGTTGATGTATCCTATTCTGCGTACACTGCTTGCTGATCAGTACGCAATTTGTAAGCTCAACGATGCAGACCTGCGTGCCGTAATGGGCAAGATAGCGAACAGTCTCGCCATCACGATGTATTATTCACTACACTAGGGGAGAGACGACCATGACTGTCGATCAGAACCAGCTTCGTCTCTTGCCCTCAGTTGATGAACTCCTACAATCCGCGCCAGCTCAGCAGCTTGTCCTACGCTTCTCACGTCCCCTTGTCGCCCGTGCTATTCGCGCCAGTATTGCTCTCGCACGCACGCACATTCTTGTGGGTACACGTTGTCCTTCTTACGATGAATTGCTGCTACAGGCTGAACGACAGCTATACGCCGAACAACAACCACATCTGCGTCCTGTTCTCAACGCAACTGGCGTCATCATCAATACAAATCTAGGTCGCGCTCCTCTCAGCTACGAAGCTTTACAGGCGGTGCAGCATGTGTCAGGTGGCTACTCGAATCTTGAATACGATCTGGAAGTTGGGGAACGCGGCTCTCGCCATGCTCACGTCGAAGCTTTGCTCCGTGAACTAACTGGAGCTGAGGCCGCGATTGTGACAAACAATACGGCGGCGGCTGTCCTTTTAGGTTTGAGTACGCTAGCAATGGGACGTGAGGTTATCATTTCACGGGGCCAACTGGTCGAGATCGGTGGCGGCTTTCGTGTACCTGATGTGATGCGTCAAAGCGGTTGCCAGCTTGTCGAGGTCGGCACTACCAATCGCACACGACTCAAAGATTATGTGGATGCGCTGACAGAACGCACGGCACTCCTCTTAGCTGTCCATCCCAGCAACTTCTTGATTACTGGCTTCACCGAATCAACTCCTTTGCGTGACCTGGCAACCGTCGCTCATCAGCATGGCTTGCTATTGATGAATGATCTCGGCAGCGGCTGTCTGCTCAATAGTGAGCACTATGGCTTGATACATGAACCAACGCCACAGGAGAGCATTGTGGCTGGTGCCGATGTTGTGTGTTTCTCCGGTGACAAGCTACTTGGGGGTCCACAGGCTGGTATCTTGTTAGGAAAAACTGAGGTCATTGCACGACTGGCAAAGAACCCGTTGATGCGAGCGGTCCGTATCGACAAAATGACGCTCGCCGCCCTCGAAACGACGCTGCGCCACTATCAACGGAGTCAGGCCGAAACGCATATTCCCGTCTGGCGCATGATCTCCGCCAAGTCTGAGACTATTCATGCACGTGCCGTAACATGGGTGACACGTTTGCAGGAACATGGTATTAACGCACACGTTCAACAAGGTGAGTCTACTATCGGTGGTGGTTCGCTTCCAGGCGAAACCTTGCCCACAACGCTCCTCGCACTGGACGCATCGAGCACGAATATACCGCTGACAGAACTCGCGCAGAAATTGCGAATGCGCCCGCTACCTCTTATCGTGCGCGTTATTCGTGATACCCTCTTGCTTGACCCACGCACTATCCCAGAGGAGCAAGACGAGGAAGTGCTACGCGCGTTAGTGGAAGAGCTTGCCTGAACAATTGAAAATGAAAGGTGGGTCGATGCTGAAAGCATCGACCCACCTTTCATTTTCAATTTATTTCCCTACATTGAAACGGAAATGTACGATGTCACCATCCTGCACAACATACTCTTTGCCCTCTAAGCGTTGCAACCCCTTTTTAGACGCAGCGGCGAACGAGCCGGACGCCATAAAATCATCGAAGCTCGTCACCTCGGCGCGAATAAAGCCGCGCTCGATATCGGAGTGAATTTTTCCAGCCGCCTCTGGTGCCTTCGCACCTCTTGTCACCGTCCACGCACGTACCTCGTCCTCACCTGCTGTCAGGAAGGTAATCAAATTGAGCAGGCGATAGCCAACCTGAATCACACGGTCCGCTCCCAATTGTGGCAAACCTAACGACTCAAGGTACTCATGCGCGTCCTCCTCTGGCAGTTCCGCGAGTTCAGCTTCTAAGCGTGCCGACACTGCTGCGGCCTCGGCACCCTCGTTCTTCGCACGCTGGGCAACCTCCGCGATGCCTTTTAGTTCGCCCTTCAGGTCCAGTGTAGCCTCGCCCTTCGCGATCTTTGCCAGGACATCCTGTGCCTCGCCCAACACGTCCTCGCTCACATTCAGTACGTACATGCGTGGCTTCATCGTTATTAAGAAGAGTTCACTCAACAGGCCGCGCTCCTGTTGTGTCAATTCAACCTCGCTCGCCAGCTTCAACTCGTTGAGCGCGTCCTGCAATTTCCGTAGCACGTCCAATTCCTGTTGATACTTCTTGTCGCCGGACTTCGCAGCTTTCGTCGTGCGGTCGATACGCTTCTCGACCGAGGCGAGGTCGGTCAGCACCAGTTCCGCGTTCAGGCTGTCCAGGTCGCGCATTGGGTCGATCTCATTATTGACAGGGGGGACATTGCTATTGCTGAACGTGCGTAACACAATTGCCAGCGCATCGGCATTGCGAATATGCCCCAGAAATTCCGCACTGAGTCCCTTGCGTTCCTCCTGTTTCTCTTTCGCGGTCTGTCCCATGCCCGCCACGTCCACAAACTCCACCGTTGTATACGTGGTTTTCTTAGGATTGAATATCTCGGCGAGTGGTTGCAAACGTACATCCGGCACTTGCACCATCGCTAGATTCGCCTGTACCGTGCTGCTCGCGTAGCCTTCAATCGGCGCACCAGCCTTCGTCAGCGCGTTAAACAACGAGGTCTTGCCACTCTGCGGCAGACCAATAATACCTATCGTAAGGGCCATAAAAAATCGTTCCTTCTCAACATATATTTCTTCAATGCTATTTTTATCGAACAAGATATCATATTCTGATTGATTGAAGATGTTCCGCTCAAGTAGTTCCTGAAAATATTCTTTCCTTGTTAAGTTTCCTTGCAAAAGCAATTTCAGCGTTCTAGTAGAGCAATGCATTTGTTGAGCCATAGCATGTAGCATTGGTTCGGAAATTTGCTGGTTGCCTCTCCAAGAGCGCGAAAACTTTGTTCTTGCAATAATCTTACCATCTATCCTCAGAACATACCTGACGTGATCTCCCCCTTTTTTAAGCTCATAACCTAAATAGACTCTAAAAGCCATATCAGGTCTTTGATAGAAGTACCCATATAATCTATGTTCTTCTATGCAGTTATTAGATAAGCTTGCATTGTAATCAGTTGTTCAAGCAGTGGCTTAGACAAATTTTCTTTTCGCTTCTGTAACCACAGTAATTCGTCTGCAAGAGAATAGAGATAACTACGTATTGCACTCCCAACAGATTCCCCTTGCTCATATATATCAGAAATAAGGCTACTTGCCGCATAGCCATCTTCTACATGCGTAAGCCGTACATAAAAAGGCCGTAGGACACTTACAAATTTTTTGTGTGCAGGACCAGGTATCATAACTCCTGCCTTAATGAAAAATGTTGTGGCTACTTCTCTTGCAGGAATGAATGTGGTAGGAAGTTCTGAGTCACCAGTGAAGATTGTTTTCAATTGTTTAGGCTCTGGTAACTTATCCTCTTCTGTCATAGTAATCTGATTGCGTCCTTCGCTGATTATTTCGTCACGAAACTATCTCTTGCTTTTATCATACCATATCTCTTTCTACAACATTGGTGTTTAGACTAAAAACCAAGGTTGTACAACCTTTACGCTTTTCGGGGATGTATGTAGCTTATGCATAGTTGTTTGGGTTTTTGACGTTCAAGCCTTCTGCGGCTGCAACAGTAAGAAGGCCAATATCAGCACATGACGAAGAAGGGCCATTAGTAATATCCTCGATCTTCAATCACCATCTCAGATGCAGATTTACCACCCTTATCTAATTGCTGAACAAATCGCTCACGTTCCTTACGTTCCTCCTGAGTTAGAGGTCTTCACGTCGCAAGACTAGTAAGTTTTCCTTCACGATATAATTTCTCGGCTAATTCACGACCATTCCGTCACAAGCTTTTGATACTCTTGGACACTCAATGTAACAGTCATTTGATATGCTATGAAGACACCTCCCAGAACGCTATGAGAATAATCCTTCTGTAGTATATAATATATCAATTGTTGAGATGGCGAGAGATACGCAGAAGCTTCTTTTCTACCTTCAAAAATTTCTAAATTCTTTGTAAAGTGGCTCCTAGACCTACAAAAAAGGTTATGAAACATGTTGATATCCCGCACTATGTCATTGTATAATACTCTTCAACACTCACATAGGTTGCGTGCCTGTGCTATCTCCTGTCTATGGAGGTACTATGCACCCGCCTCCCACATTCCGTCGAAGGAGCATCATGACGCAGCGACTTACAATCATTCTTGTACCTCATACCCACTGGGACCGCGAATGGTACCAGACCTTTCAGCAGTTTCGTATTCGCCTCGTACAAGCCGTTGATAAGTTGCTCGATATCCTGGACTCCGATGATACCTTTACCCACTTCATGCTCGACGGACAAACTATTGTCCTCGACGACTATTTAGAAATACAACCGGAGCAGGAAGAGCGACTCCGCAAGCATATTCGCTCTGGCCGTGTACTGGTTGGTCCCTGGTATGTGCAGCCCGACGAGTTTTTGGTGAGTGGCGAAGCACTGATACGCAATTTACAGATTGGTCTGCGTCAAGCAAACGACTTCGGCAATCCTATGTACGTTGGCTATGTACCGGATAGCTTCGGTCATATCGCGCAACTTCCCCAAATTCTGCAAGGGGTGGGCATCGACAATGCCGTCTTCTGGCGCGGCGTCGGGGCAGAGGTAAAGACGAGCGAGTTTTTGTGGACCGCTCCCGACGGCAGTACAGTTTTTGTGGCACATCTTGCGGACCCCATTGGCTACTCAAATGCACGCCAGATGCCGCTTGAGCCGACAGAGTTTGTGTCGCGCGTTGAACTGCTTACTGCCAATCTGCTCCCCAAAGCCAACACGAATACCCTTCTCTTCATGAATGGCTCCGATCACCTGGAGATACAAGAAGGTTTACCCGCCACGATTAAAGCCGCCAACGAGCGTATGCAAACAATTGATCCCACGCGACAAAAGCTGCTCACCCAATTTGAGAGCGAGGACGAGCAAGCCAAACGTTACGACTCACTCTCTATACAGATAGGTACGCTGCCACAGTATATCGAATCTACTCGTCAGATGATACCGCCTGACTCCCTGCAAACGCTTACAGGTGAGTTGCGGAGTAGTCAATACTCGCATCTCTTGCCCTCGGTTCTCTCAAGTCGCATGTGGATTAAGCAACAAAATACTGCTATCGAGCATCTACTTGAACGTTGGGTCGAGCCGCTCACCGCCTGGACATGGAAGCTGGGCGCGACCTACCCGCAGGGATTGATACGCACCGCATGGCACTATCTCTTGCAAAACCATCCTCATGATAGTATCTGTGGTTGTAGTATCGATCAGGTGCATCGTGAGAACGCAGTCCGTTTCGCGCAAAGTCAGCAAATTGCCGAGCAACTTATCCAGCAGGCAATGCAACAACTTGTCAATGCGACCGATACACGCGCACCGTTCCCTGCCCCATACGAAAGCTATGAACCTGTGCCTGTCGTTGTCTTCAATCCCGCCCCGGGTCTCCGCACTGAAGAGGTTCGTATCGAGGTACAACTTCCTGGTTCGCTACATAATGCTGTGATTGTCGATCAGCGTGGTATACCACTCCCATATCGCATCGTGAAACGTTGGCGGCAGGAGATTGGTTCGTCTCCGTTCGCCCGCGAAATGCTGTCTACCGCCATCGCGTTCTCTGGTATCACATCACCCGCGCAACTAGTACAAATGGCTCATTCCACGATTGTCTCGGCACTGGGGCAGGGCTACGAGTCATATGTCATGTCGCGTGTCCATATTGGACGCGATAAATCGGGACCATACAGCAATATGCCTGATGATCCACAATTGACGCAGACCGGGATTGTCTATATTGAGATTATGATTGTACCCAGAGGACGCGTCACCATCAACGAGCAGGAAATCGCTGTTGCTGGACAGCATATATTGGACCTGCTGGCAAACGAAGATATCCACACGTTAGAGATAGCACTGGTCGATCAGGCCCGCGAAACAATTGATTTCATCGCTACCGACCTGCCCGCGTATGGACACAAAACATTCTGGCTCTATCCACGCGGTTTGGCAGAGCGTGTTGTCGCAGAACAGCTCCAGGCTCAAAAATCAATCCTCATCGCCCAACAGAATAGTATCGAGAATGAGTTCTATAAAGTAGTGGCAAATATACAGGATGGCACCTTAACAATCACAGAAAAAGCGACGGGCGGAGTTTTTTCTGGCCTGAATCGTTTTGTAGATGGAGGAGATGTCGGCGATCTGTACAACTATAGTCCGCCTGAACATGATACCCTGATAAGCGAACCGAACGAGCCACCGACGATTGAGGTCATCGAAGCACTGCCAGTCAGTCTTACTTTGCGTGTGAGTAGTCGCATTGCACTCCCTGATGGCTGTGCAGAGAGTCGTTTAGAGCGTAGTAGCGAGACTGCTATGTGTCCAATTTCGAGTGATATTACACTTTTTCCTGGTGTGCAACGTATTAGTATTCATACGAGCGTTGAAAACAATGCGAAAGACCATCGTTTACGTGTTCTCTTTCCCGTACCCTACAAAGCAGAAACGGTAGCAGCGGAGGGTACGTTCGAGATGCGGATCCGTCCTGTGACACTTCCTACTCCGCTAAATGTTGCGGAATGGATTGAAGCTCCAGTCAACGTCTTTCCGCAGAAACGCTTTGTCGATGTAAGTAATGGCACAAGTGGCTTAGCGGTACTCAATCGCGGCCTACCAGAATATGAAGTTGTGCAGAGTGGTCCTGCAATTGACACTGAAAATCCGATGGCGGTTGCACTCACCCTGTTACGTTGTGTCGGTTGGCTTTCACGTGGTGATCTCTCGACGAGGCGTGGACATGCCGGTCCAATGGAATACACACCGGAGGCGCAATGTCTCGGCAATTCCACGTTCGACTACGCCCTTGTCCCTCATGCTGGCACATGGGCAAACGACGAAGCTTTCGTGCTACGAGAGGCGCAGGCATTTAACATACCTATCAACACAAGTGCGATAGTAACGGAGCAGCATTCAGGCCAGTTGTCCGCACTGGCAACTCTTGTGACGGTTGAACCGCACGAACTTGTAGTAAGTGCGATAAAGCGTAGCAACGATGGACACGGTCTTGTCATTCGGGTTTATAACCCACTCGATAGTACCGTTAGTGCCAAAATTAAACCTGGGGTTGCCTTTATGCAGGTACATATGACAAACTTATTAGAGGAGCGTCAATCATCGGCAGTCCTTAGTATGCAGGATGCTCAAACCGTCGAAGTGGGAATACGGAGTGGAGGAATTATAACCCTGTTGTTTGAATAAACGCTGTGGGGATAGACCACAAAGGATATGTTGGGGAGAGATAGACGGGCGACCACAAGGGATCGCCCCTACTATAGACGATGCTACGCTGTACCGACAAGGTATGGTAGGGGCGATCCCTTGTGGTCGCCCGTTGTGTGCGATAGTATATTGTCCGATGTGATAGTGTATTGCCCGTTGCGATCTATCTTTTTGACGATAGTCCTATCCTGTTGTCTTCTTTGTAGTGCAAACCGTTTTACTGTGTAAGATAAAGAAGTTTGAGCGCGACATAGCGCGTTTGTATTGCGTCTGAATACTTATATGTACCATATTCTTTCATCCTGTGAAGGGGGCTTGTGTCCTGTGAATAACTATAATCTTGTCATTGCTGCATCGGGTGGCAACATTCTCAACACGCTACAGGGGTTTGTAGGGCCGCTTATTGGATGTACAGTAGCGTTCGTCGTCATCTTTTGGTTGAGTTTGCTAATCTGGACGTACCGCGATATCCGTTCGCGCACACAGGACACATTAACGCAAATTCTCTCTACCGCCCTGGTCTTCGTGTTCTTTGTCGGCGGACTGTTCATCTATATGATTCTACGTCCTCGCCAAACCCTGGCGGAAATTTACGAGCGGCAGTTGGAAGAAGAGTCTCTGCTGGCCGAGATGACCGAGCGGCAGACCTGCTCCAATTGTCATGCACGTATCGAGTCAGACTTTCAAGTGTGTCCCTCTTGTAGCCAAAAGCTGAAACGTCCATGCCCCAAATGCGAACGCTTGCTTGAGCTGCGCTGGACCTTCTGTCCCTACTGCGCCACCAATGTAGCAGGCGCACCCATGCAACAGGGTATGCCCAGCATGCCAGCTATGCAAGGTGCCAACAATGGCATGCCTATGAGTGGGCAACTTGGCGGCAGTCGTTATTAATAGTTTTCATAACGGACTATGTACTGACCTGTTCTCTTGGAACAGGTCAGTACATAGTCCGTTATCATAATTTATTTTATTTTTTGCACAAAATGTGGTATAATTATGTGATGAAGACGTGGCATCGTTACCACATTTTTAAGGCTATGTCAGAATAAAACATCACAGGTGCGGTCTTGCCCTCCGCACACATCTACCTTCTTCTCACTCAGAGACCTTGAGATATCATATATATAAAGAAGCAGGCAGGGTGCGTTGTTGTCATGTGCCACTTAACGCAGGCGCAGATACATGTAGGGTAGAATCCCTGTGTCGCAACTTTCATCATACTATTGAAATACAGCTAGAAATGTCGCCCATACGCGGTGCCGTTTATCTAGTTGAATCGCACTATTATGGTTATCGAACAAAAGGATGTATGGTGCTATGGCGAAAGCAAGAGAATCAATGATTGCAGAACAACTTCCCCACAATGACCCAAATGAAAATACTCCCCTGGCAACGCAAGTGGGTAATGATGGTAATAATGGGAATGGTAAAAGAAAGATTAACGGTGTTAGTGACGGTGGCTATGGTGGACAGAATATTCAGATTCTCGAAGGCTTAGAGGCCGTTCGTGTGCGCCCCGGCATGTACATCGGCGCAACTGATCAACGTGGCCTGCACCATCTTATCTATGAAGTTGTTGATAACAGTATCGACGAGGTAATGGCGGGTGAGGCCGATACCGTTCGTGTCGTTATTCACGCTGATAGCTCCGTGACGATTAGCGACAATGGGCGTGGTATCCCCGTCGATGAACACCATCAACGCCCCGGCATGTCAACCGTTGAGGTCGTGATGACCGTACTACATGCTGGTGGTAAGTTCGGCGGTGGTGGCTATCAGATCAGTAGTGGACTACACGGCGTCGGTGTCTCGGTCGTCAACGCTCTCTCCGAATGGTGTCAGGTGGATGTCAAGCGCGATGGACATGTGTGGCGACAGCGTTACGAAAAGGGTATTCCTGTCACGCCTCTGCTCGATGCTGGTCCAGCCGAAGGAACAGGTACCGAAACCTCCTTCTTGCCCGACCTGACCGTTATGGAGACACGCGACTTTAGCTTTGATATCCTGGAGCAGCGTTTCCGCGAAATGGCCTATCTCAACCGGGGCTTGACCATTGCCCTGATTGACGAGCGTACCGACCGTGAGGCAACATTCTACTTTGAAGGTGGCCTTGTCTCGTTCGTGCGCTATCTTAACAAGAACCGACTCAAACTTCAAGCACGCCCCGTCAGTACTATACGCGAGATTGATGGCATGAAGGTTGAGCTAGCGGTGCAATATAACGATAGCTGGACCTGCACCGAGTTCTCGTTCGCTAATGGCATCAATACGATTGACGGCGGCATGCACATCACTGGCTTCCGCAGTGCCCTCACGCGTACACTCAACGACTATGCACGCAAGGCCAATATCCTCAAAGAGAAGGACGGCAACCTGACAGGCGACGATGTGCGACAGGGCTTGACCGCTGTCGTCAGCGTCAAAATACCCAATCCGCAATTTGAGGCACAGACCAAGAGCAAACTTAATAACGCCGAAGTGCGACCCGTTGTCGAGACTATCACCGCTGAGATGCTCACCCGTTACCTCGAAGAGACGCCGAGCGAGGCCAAAGCCATCATCGAGAAATGTCTGCTCTCCGCGAAGGCGAGAGAAGCCGCACGTGCAGCACGCGACCTCGTACAGCGCAAAAACGTCCTTGACACCACCCTCCCCGGCAAACTCGCCGACTGCTCCGAACGCAATCCCGACCGCTGTGAACTGTACCTGGTCGAGGGCGATTCTGCGGGCGGAAGCGCAAAACAAGGGCGTGACCGTCACTTTCAGGCAATACTACCATTACGCGGTAAAATCCTGAACGTTGAGCGCGTCGGCCTTGACAGGGTACTCAAGAGTGAAGAGGTCAAGAACATTATCACCGCCATCGGTGTTGGTATCGACGAACACTTCAACATGGCGAAGTTGCGTTATGGCCGCATCGTTATCATGTGCGACGCCGACGTTGACGGAGCACACATTCGCACGCTGCTCCTGACCTTCTTCTTCCGTCACATGACCGACATTATCACGAATGGGCACCTGTATATCGCGCAGCCGCCGCTCTTCCACATCAAAGTCGGCAAGCAGGTCCGCTACGTCTACAGCGACGAAGAGCGTGACGCCATCGTCGAAGAATATAAGGTGGGACATAACGGCAAAGAGCCAGAGGTAGGTCGCTACAAAGGTCTCGGCGAAATGAACCCCGAAACTCTCTGGGACACTACAATGGACCCGGCCAAGCGTACCATCCTCCAGGTGGGCATCGAAGAGGCCATCGAAGCCGACAAAATCTTCAACATGCTCATGGGCGACGAAGTAGCCCCTCGCAAACGGTTTATTGAGAGCCATGCGAAGAGCGCGAACCTGGATATATAAACGAGTTGTAATGTGGTGATTACCATACGTAGTTGGCCCATTGCCACAAATATGTATGACAATCACCAACAGTACAGATGTATCGCCCTCATGGATTAAAAGTCAGAAGAGAACGGATCAAAGGAGAGGTCGTAGAGTGGCGTAACGTTCTGCGAAGCGTTCTGGTGTGATTTTTGGGTAGCGTCCTTTGCCTAATTGAGCGAAGACTTCTTGGTATGCTGCATCAAGCTCATCTAACCCAATACGTTGTTGTTGAACAAGGAGCTTCACATCTTCGATATCGCGGGTCGTGCCCCGCTCTATTTTACTGAGTGCAATGCTGTAAAAGTCAAAGTAGAAGACATCAATTTGTCCATAGCGACCAACGTATTGAGCATGAGCTTCCCATTGTGATGGAAGAGGAATAAAATCCTTAGGTGATGCAAATTCAATGTTGATCTGCATCTGCTGGATGAGTCGTTGTATTCCAATAATGAACTCGCCCTCGTTCGCCCCACCGACCTGTATGTCTATATCTTGTGTGAAGCCAGGCCGTACTCCTGCGTGTACGAGAGCAGCACCGCCTACGAGGTACAAGCGTCCTGATTTGCGAAAGGTCCTTCCTAGTTGCTGAAGGAAGGACTCGATAGCTTGTTTGTCAACATTGGGTCGCATACTCATGTCGAACTCCTGACTCGTCTCTGTTTTGTTTGCAAAAAGTTGTGCAGGAAGAGAGACGATTCTTTCATGATGACGTGTTTCTTCCTGCCACAAGAGGTGATCGAGCTGATTTTGCCAGTCCCCTCGAAAGGAAAACGGTAGACCTGTGCGCTTTTGCTCGAACGTTTGTAGTGCGAGCAGTCCCCATTCGCCATTGTGGAAGGCAGGAGGCGGGAGATGACGCTGTTGCCAAAGGTGAGCAAAAGGCTGTTCTGGGAAGCTGGATACATGCCCAAAGGCAAGCGCGAGGCGAAGAGACCACATTCTCTGTAGATAAAGAGCCGCGAGTGTAGAGGTGATGATTTGTTCTGCAATTGCTGATTCGCTCGTCTCTATGGCTTCTTGTACGGTATCTGTGAGTTCGGGGTGAAGTAAAAAAAGCGATATGCTTGCGTCTCGTATGCGTGCGTTTTCGTTCTGTTGTGCTAAACGTTTAATGAGTTCAATAGGAGATAACTGTTCTCTTGGGGAGGGCGAGAAAGCTTGCTCAAGACCTATCAGATACTCGACACCCCATGAACGAAGGATACTGATGAGTGTGTCAGCTTCTTTCCACGAGATATCTGTTGAGGTGTTGAGTATCTGGCTCATTGTGATTGTTCTTTCTTGCTCGTGTTCGAATCGACACTATTTTTTTCTAAATGTGTCACCTTATGATATCCCTGTGTTGTATTGCTGTCAATACGTTCGGACGAGTACGGGTTCAACCAAATATTTGTGACGATAAGCAGGGTTTCGCCAAATATTTGTGAGAAAAACGGTCAGATATTTATGACGATTAAGAACAACTTCGTGCTCATTATTTTCACTTACTGCCAAATATGTGTGACAATCACCAATTCTTGAGTAGAATATTACCCCTACAATTCAAAAGCAGCAAGTTTGTGAGAGACCCATTTGTGACAATAAGAGAGTTCCTACGCTCATTATTGTCACACGCTACCAGATATTTGTGGAAAAGCACCATTCATGGAAAATGACACCCCTTGCTGGCCCTGCCAAGTATCTGGCAGGGCCAGCAAGGGGTGTAAGGTTTCGTATGTTCATCGTAACGCTTTTCAGGAGCTGCGATATATCTTTTGATTATACCTTATATCATCCATAGGTCACACCTCTCTTGTGATTGCTTCTTCTTCTGCTTATACTGTCAGAAAACAAGGACATAACAATGTACGAAGGGTAAAGAGTATGGCAGATGAACAGGCACTTACAGCACTTTTACAAGGAAAGAATGCTTGGAGTGTATGGAGAGCAACACATTCTACGCGTCCAGATTTGAGCGAAGTTCACTTGACTAATGCCAAGTTGAGCGAGGCCGATCTGAGAGGTGCTTACATGATGAATACCAACCTGAACGGAGCTGACCTGAACGAGGCTGATTTGTGTTGGGCTAATTTGAGTAGAGCTAACCTGAACGGGGCTGACTTGAGCGAGGCCAACCTGACTAATGCTGATTTAAGCGGAGCTGACCTGGGCAAGGCCGACTTGAGAGAAACATACATGATTTGTACCAATTTGAGCAAGGCTAACTTATATAAGGCTAATTTGAGTAGGGCTAACCTGAGCGGGGCTGACTTGAGCGGAGCCAACCTGAGTGGAGCTAACCTATACGGGGCTAACCTCTACAAGGCCAACCTGAGCGGGGCTAACCTCTATAGGGCTAACTTGTACGGGGCTATGATGCTTGAGACCAATTTGAATGAGACCATCGGAATACCTGAAAGTAGATAGCACACTACAGTTTATAAGGAGCAGACGCCAGAAAGGACTGAACTACGCTCTCTGCGCCAGTTCTTCCTCGCGTAGTTGAGTTGCCCAATCAAGTTCTAACTGCCATTTGTCAGTCATGTGCCGCATGATTTTGATGGTCGCATCGAATGGGGAGGGACTCACGTCATGCCGCTGATGACGCAGTATTTCCTCTATCTTTGCGGTCAGAAAGAATATATGCGCTTGACAGAAATTAATGTAGTGGGCAAACAGAGAAAGCCGCTCTGCCGATTCAAGATGCTCCATTGCTTGAACCTTGTGTAAGAACAACTTCTGATACTCTCCGACTTTGGAAATGGTATCCATCATCAAATTGTGAAATTGCTGACGGCCCCTGTGCGTAATCTCAAAACTGCGGTGGGAACGCTTTCCCGTTTGCCCGCCAGACAATTCATTACTGCCAACGATAAACCCTTCTCTCTCCAACTGAGATAACAGCGGATAGAGCCGACTGTGATTAAACTTGAGGTATGGGCCCGTGAAATTGTTCATGATTTTCATGATGAGATATCCATGAGCTTTTCCTGATATCAAAAGAGAGAGGATAATCAGTTCGTACAATCTTCCCACCTTTCCTTGTCTCTTTGTCTACTCGTTCTTCCTTAAGTGAGGAAACGCTTTGACAGCATAGTAGACATTACTATATCATTTTAATGAATATTGAGCTTGTGTCCATTACATATATCCTAACGATCAGAATCCCACGCTTCAAGCTACGATTGCATAGAGCGTGTGATAACAGAGATATGTTTCGCCTTGCCAGAAAAGTCGAAGCGTACCATCTAGCTCTCCTGAATAGTTACAAATTTACTAAAGTACCAGTTACTTTACTAGAAATATCTTTATAGCTATACTACGAACACGCTAAATTGTACTAAATGCATTATTCCATTTCTGGCTCAAGGAAAAGGGGGACAATACGTCGCTGGTCAACCGTCCCCCATCAGGCCAAACACTCATATGTGATTGATCGCCTGGATGAGCATATGTTTCTTGAGGAAGAGGATGAAAGAAGAGAAAGATATTTTACCTATTGGGACTCTGGTGCATGATCGATACCTGGTAGTGCAGGTGCTCGGTAGAGGTGGTTTTGGAACGGTCTATCAGGTGAGAGATCAGCAAACCGAGAACGAGTTGTTTGCTCTCAAGGAAGTCATTGACTCGAGAAAGAAAGAGCGCGCTCGGCTCATTCACGAATGGGAGCTACTTAAGCAGCTTCATCATTCATCATTGCCCCGTGTCTATCAGGTGTTTGATGACAGCATATCGAAGAGAACTTATATGCTCATGGAGTATGTAGAGGGAACGGATCTAGAGGTACTGTGGCAACAGCAGCCGAAGGGGTACCTCCCTCTCCCTTACGTGATGTCTATTATGGCCCCAATCATCGAGGCGGTAGCCTACCTGCACAGTCACCATCCTCCTATTGTGCATCGGGACATTAAACCCGCGAATATCGTTGTACCAAAGGCCGGAGAGAAGGCAGTGCTAGTTGACTTTGGCATCGCCAAGGAACATGATCCCGATGCAACTACAACTGCTCAGCGTCATTGTTCGCAGGGCTATGCGGCACCTGAGCAGTATCTGGCAGGGACAAACACACGGACAGACATCTATGCACTCGGGGCAACGCTCTATACCCTTTTGACTGGCGTTCTTCCCGCTGACGCCTTTTACCGTCTAATGCAGCTTGATAGGAAAGGCATTGATCCCCTTGTGTTCGTGAGCCAACTTGCTCCAGACATCCCGATGCCTGTTGCTAAGGCTCTCCACCGTGCGCTCTCCATCCAGAGTAGTGATCGCTTCGAGAGCGTCGATGCATTCTGGCAGGCGGTGAATGCCCCTCTCTCGGTACACCACTCATTAGTGCATCGTCGTTCGACATCCGTTTACTCTCGCCTACACGTTCGTGTTCGTCAAGCTGTTGCAACAGTTCCTGCAGTCTCCAGGTACAAGCAACTCTCAGCCTCGCGTTCGCGCAGGCTCGGCTTCCTTTTATTCACCGTGCTGACGCTCCTTCTCTGCTTCAGCTTTGTACTAGGAGGTGTTCAGTCGTATGACGTGAAGCAACAGGAGAGTAGTTCTTATTTCCATGTGCCAACCTATCATCAGACGATGACCCCTACTCGCTCGATAGTAAAACCGACAGTTTCTGCGCCTTCACCTACTCCTCGTCCAACAATGGTTTCGCCAATCTCCCCATCACGTACAAGCCTCCATAAAAAAAACGACAAGCAGAAAAAAAACGGTGATTCTGGTCATGATAACGGATAATCGCTTTGTCCTCATCAACAAATTCTATAGAGCATTCGGCTCTAGCAAATTGACAGTTTACATACGTAAAGGTATCATAATGCTGTAGATTAGGACGAAGCAGGTACGGTCAACCCAAATATCTATAGTAATAAGTACGGCTAACGAAAATATAGTTATTTCACGTCCTGCAATCAATAGTCCCAACAAAATATATGAAATTTACATAAACGTCTTGACAATGAAACAATAACTAGGTATCCTCTCTACAGGACACATGACTAGAAGCATTCGCGAAAGTGGTCAAATGAAGAGACAAGCCGTTTTTTCGATACCCAAATTATTGAATCGCACGACCTACAGTCATTATGCCTTCTTGTCATGCCGCAAATTATTCCTGCGCTATCCTGCTTCTCCCTCCATCCCTATACAAAATGTAGCGACTCCTATTGTGAATAGCGCGAAGCTGTTCGCGAGTGTGTACATCATCCTCTAACTCCTTACCTATACAATGTCTTCTCTCTCTGATGAGAGGAGAAGCATCCTCAATGTATCTCTCGTATCACATAAGGAGCATATTCGTCATGAATGGAAGAGTATATTCTGAACGTCTCGGCGTAATCTCTGATGAGCAGTTTCAAATGGCACTTGACCATTTCAATTTAGGCCGTTTTATTCAGGCGCAACCCATTCCTTTTGGCAACTTTGGACAAAATGTTTTTGTCAGCAGTACTCAAGGTGAATACGTCTTACGAGGAAACCCCCACTTCTGGTGGCAGTTTCCCACCGAGCAGTTTTTCACGCGACAGCTTCGTGAGCGTTCATCTGTTCCTGTTCCCTGGCCTTATCTCATAGATTCTACGTCGGATATCTTTGGCTGGAGTTTTGTCATTATGCCGCGTATGTCTGGTTTACAATTGGAGGATTCAGAGTGCCAGAAGCGACTGGGAGACAGAGAAAGACGGAGTATTGCACGCGCACTTGGCGAAAATTTGGCAAGCATGCAACAGGTTACATGGCCTATTGTGGGTCGCTACAATGCGGCTACCGATACTGTCGAGCCATTTGAGTTGGCACATGAACTTGCACATCCCTTTTCTATCGAGTCCAATATACAACAGGTAGGCATAGCACCAACGCTTCTCTCTTATAGTGAACGAGTGCAGGCGGTCCTTCGCCAGCTTCTTGCCCGTTCGCAAGCACGTAATCCCTTGACAACGACTCCAGGGGATATTTTCTGGGTAAAGGAACGCATTGCTCAAGCTCAGGATGCACTGAATGAGCCATTTGAGCCATGCTTGTTAATGGAAGATTACAAGGAAGGCAATCTTGTCGTGACGCAACATGGCAGGGAGTGGCGCGTAAGCGGCGTATTCGATTTGATGGGGGCACATTTTGGTGATGGCGAAGCAGACCTCTCGCGTCCAATTGCTGAGTATCTTAATAAAGACCCTCAACTCGCATACGAGTTGTTTGACGCTTATCGTAAGAAAAAACCGCTTCGCCCAGGTTTTGCCAAACGCTTCCCCATTTATATGCTGCTTGACCGTGCTATTCTCTGGGAGTTCTTTCAATGGCATAATATGCGCTGGTGGGACGAACGTTGGACATTTCGGAATTGGGCCAGTCAGTATATCTCGCCTGCTATAATTCTTGACACTGTTGATGCCTGAAATATCCGTAGGGGCTTTTACTCATAACGCCCCTGTCGCAAATGTGTACGGCATCAGGGCGTTATGAATAAAAGCCCCTACAGACATCTCCATTTTAAACGAATGCGCCCTCTAACGCCCTGATATACCTGTCCGCCGACCTCAGCACAGCGTTTTTCGCATCGTTAGCAACAACGCTCGTAAACCAGCCGCCGTACAGACGCTCGAAATCGTACTGTGCGACAATATCGCGCATGTTCGCCACTTTCGATGCAGGTAACGGTATCGTATTTGGATAGCTATACATGAAGCTCACCCAGCTACGGTCAGCCACCACCTGAATTGTATCCCCCGTCAACAATATCCCTGTACCGCTTGCCCAATGGAGAACAGTGCTACCAGCGAAGTGTCCACCTAGACGTATCAGCGTCACATCTTTCAACAAGGGATGCGTTTCGCCCGACCAGAAGGTGATGCGCTCACTGAGTCTCATCACCCACTGCTTATCGGCCTCATGCAGATAGATACGCGCATCGAAGGCATTCGCCCAATCCAGCATCGAGGTATAGAAGTGCGGATGCGAGATAGCAATCGCGTCTATCCCGCCCAATCGTTTGACTGCTTGCATCGTCTCATCGTCGAGCAGCGAGATACAATCCCACAGCACATTCCCTTGCTCGCTCTGCATCAGTATCGCACGTTGTCCAATGGCGAAGGAAGGAGTCGAACCGATGCCAGTTAGTCCCGGCTCAAGTTCTTGTATTGTGTTATGCACACCGTCATCATGAAGTTTGCTCTGCGTTGTCCATTTCTGTCCATCGTGTCCCACATATTGACGCTGATCGAGACAGATCGGGCAGCCTTGCGGCGGCTCCTGGCTCTGTACAAACTGCGTACCACACGTGACGCATATCCAGTATTCCATGAAATATGCTCCTTTCTGCTATAGTAGCTTACTTATCCGCAAGAAATTTTCTATGAGCGTTCGTGCTTGACTATCATACGTTGGGTACCGCTCGACAGCCGCACGCTCCGTTTCCTGATAACGTTCAGTCCCGTATGCATCAATAAACTCTTTTTTCAAGTCTGGTTGATGCAGCCATACATCGAACATCTCTTGAGTGATTTCGATATGATACTGCAAACCATAAGCGTGGTTGAGGTAGCGAAACGCTTGATTTGCGCCATCTTCGTGATAAGCCAGCGAAACCGCTCCGTGCGGTAGTTCAAAAGCATCTTCGTGCCATTGAAATGCTAGCTGTTGTCCTTGTAATCCATGATAAAGCGGGTCTTGTTCGCCTGCCTCAGTGAAATGTATCTCTAAGAAGCCGATATGTTCTTTGGGAAGCTTGCGGATTGGTGCTTGAAATGTATTCGCGAGCAGTTGACCACCAAGACACATTCCAAGATAGGGAACACGCTCCTCAATTGCTCGTTTCAAGTAGATTTCCTCATGTGTTGCATAGGGATAACTGGACCTATCGTAGAGATGTTGCGTGCCACCAAGCACAAAAATCGCGCCATACTCAGAGGGATTGGGAAGAGGACTGTGCCCCACCTGTACAAGATGGAATGGAATATTGTGTTCATCTAAGAGATTGCCCACGCGCCCTGGCGGATTCTCCTTGAAGTGTTGCAGAACCAGAACATGTTTCTTGTCAGCCATAATCTTTTTTCCCTTTGGATTAGAGATGCGCGAAATGCGACCCCTCTTCTTTTGGTGTATGTCCCGGTTGTGACGCGAAATACTGCAACGCCGAATGCATATCCCGTAGCAGAATACTCGCCATATCGCGGCTAAAGCCCTCTTTCACCACGATACGCTGTACCACAATATCCTCACAATTTTCGGGTAGCGCATATGCAGGTATGAGCCAGCCGTTGGTACGAATCTGATCCGACATATCATACAGGGTGAAATTCGTCTTTTCCTTGAGCCGCCATGCGAAAACGGGGAGTTCATTGCCATCCGAAAGTAGCTCGAATGGACCCATTTTCGCAATTTCGCTGGATAAGTAAAGTGCTGTATCATGACATGCCTGCTGAATACGCGCATAGCCTGCTCTGCCTAAACGCAGGAAATTGTAGTATTGCGCTACAATCTGGTTGCCTGGACGTGAGAAGTTGAGCGTGAACGTTGGCATCTCACCACCGAGGTAATTGACCTTGAAGATAAGTTCTTCGGGTAACACCTCCTGGTCGCGCCAGATTGCCCAGCCCACGCCAGGATAGACGAGGCCGTATTTATGACCGGAGGCGTTGATTGATACAACGCGATGCACGCGGAAATCCCACTCTATATTCGGCTGGATGAATGGAGCAACAAAGCCACCGCTTGCAGCATCGACGTGAATTGGGATGTCCAATCCCTCCTCCGTCTGTAATGTGTCCAGGGCATCGCTAATCTCTTTGATTGGCTCATAGCTACCATCGAAGGTGCTACCAAAGATGGTAACGACGCCAATTGTGTTCTCATCACAATACTTGATTGCCTCTTCTGCTGTGAGATGATAACGACCATGCTCCATCGGCACGTAGCGCGGCTCGATCTCCCAATAACGGGCAAACTTTTCCCAACAGACCTGGACGTTAATGCCCATGACAAGGTTAGGCTTATCAGTTGGTTTGCCAGCCGCCTTCATACGCGCACGCCAACGCCATTTAAGTGCCATGCCGCACAGCATTGCGGCCTCACTCGACCCAATCGTCGAGGTTCCAACTGCATTTTGCTCTTCGGGAGCATTCCATAGACGCGCGATAATATTGACGCAGCGTTTCTCGATTTCAGCGGTTTGGGGATACTCGTCTTTGTCGATCATGTTCTTGTCGAATGTATCCATCATCAACTGACGTGCCTCTGGCTCCATCCAGGTTGTAACGAAGGTCGCGAGATTCAGGCGCGAATTGCCGTCTAGCATCAATTCGTCGTGAATGAGGCTATAGGCCGTGCGCGGCAGCATCTCATGCTCTGGTAGTTCGTAGCGCGGCACACTGGAATTGAGGATACGTGCTCCATAGGTTGGCGTCAATTCGGTATCAATACCCTCCTGACCCGACGAATTGACTTTCCTTGAAATCATAACACTCTCTTTTCTTGTTCGTTGTACTTGTATGTTGGTTTGCTGTAAATATAGTTGAGCCATCTTTACTATACACGGTTATGTGGGGATATCAGTTGCGAACAGAGAAAAGAGAATCAACGGGGTCAAATTTTGTTCCCGACCGTTGAAAACGGTCGGGAACAAAATTTGACCCCGTGAACAAAAATGCATGCGCTAGATGACACCAACACCAATGGGCGTGATCTGCTGTGTCTTTTGCAGCGGCTCCGTGATTCGAGGTGTAGCAGGCTTTGTGCAGGCTTCGACGAAGGCCACGAAGAGCCGCGCCCATGCTGGCTCGTCCTCGTAAATCTCTTCGGGATGGCACTGTGCGCCGAGCATAAAACGATGACCTGGAACCTCTATGAGTTCGGGCACGCCATCTTCAGCGCGGCCAGTGATACGCACACCTTTTCCTGGTTCGTGTACTGCTTGATGATGCAAACTGTTTGCTCGCATCTCGCGTGTACCAAGAATTTGCTCCATGCGGCTACCAGCGTCGATACACACGCTATGGACAATGGTATTGCGCGGTAGGTCCCAGTTCGGGTGGCGCAGACTATTAGGATAGAGTGCACCTAAATCCTGGTAGAGACTACCTCCAAGCGAGACGTTCAACATTTGCATACCACGACAGATGCCGAGTGTTGGAATATTCTTATCGAAGGCCCAGTGAGCCATTGCAAACTCTAATTCGTCGAGTTTAGGATTGGTATCTGTGAGCAACGGGTGAGGCTCCTCGCCATAATTGCCTGGATCAATGTCGATCCCACCTGAAAGTAGCAGACCATCTAAACGGGGGAGCACTGTGTATAGCTCGTCAAGATCATCAAAGATCGGGATGAGAATAGGCACACCACCCGCACGCTCCACTGCATGAATGTAGGTCCTATTGTTATAATAGATAGGCCGCTCGGTCTCCGCACGTACTCCTGCATGGCAGGGTATACCAATGAGTGGACGCATTACTAATAACTCCTTCACAATAACCAAGATTATCGACGTAATGTAGAAAAAAGAATAATAAAAAACGGAACGCTACAGCTATGTGTGCGTCCCGTTTGGAAAATGAATACCTCTTCTACCCCTCGAAACGCGCCTGTATAAGCTCTAAACCAAGATGCTCCAGGCGAAGCTGGAGCTCTGTAATCATGAGCGTAAATACTTTTGTAGCGCGTTGATGTTTCATATTTGTATTTCCAATGTTGTTAAAATGTTTTTCTTTGTGCTTACTAACGTTATACATTCAGCATACAGGACCTGTCAAGTATCTCACACTTTTGGCCTACTATTAGCATCCTCTACTATCAATTGCCAAAAAAGGCGTTCCACCAATCCTGCCAGAATCCTTGCTTTGTTTGTGTGCTTGCTCGTCTCTTGCTTCCCTGTTGCTGTGGGTCGTTACTTCCGACTACTACAACTGCATGCTCGCCAGGACGAGTATAGCCTAATTGCTGCCGTGCCTCGTTCTCGACTACTGTCGGGTCCTGATAGTGTTTGTTGGCCTGCATAAGGGCTTGATGATGGTCCTTTACCTGAGCGAGGTGCTGTTGAGCCACCTGCACCTGTTGCGACAACTGGCTATTTGACCATGCCTGTGCCAGTGTACCCAAAAGAAATGCAACACAGATCAGACCTGTCACCCAGATAATGGTTTGCGTAAAGAGTGAATTGCGCTTAGCTCGTAATCGTCCCGCCGACTCACCCATCCCTACCGCCGATGTCACATTCGCACTACTGCCCGCAGGCGTTAAGCGGCGAGCTTGATTGGCTAGACGCATTCTTTCTGGTTTCTTTTGCACAACATTTTCCTGTCTTCTTTATTACACGTACTAGATGCAGCTATGGTTACATTTTAGTATCGAAATGATTATAATTGATGAATATTTGTATGAACATGAGTAATGGCAGGGAGACGGCAAGGGTCTCCCCTACATGTAGGGCGGCGTATAGAGCAGGGAGACGGCAAGGGTCTCCCTGCTCTATACGCCGCCTATCGGCTCGGTCATGTCCTGTGCGAGATAGGCGTAGACCATGTTCTGACTATTCCAGGAGAAGCCAACATTGCCTGTGCGATCAACCACGATGAGTCCCCCCGTCCCTTCGGCCTTTGCACCCAGAAATGCAATTGTGGCTTCGGCTGCTTCCCTGGCACTCATACCACGAGCGACATTGTCCGCACCACGTTTCGCGATGAGCAAGCGTGTGAAGTCTTCTCCATCACCCGTACACGATATTGCTGCGTTTTCATCGGCATAGAAGCCACAGCCAACGAGAGGCGAGTCGCCCACACGCCCTGGAAGTTTGTAAGGCATGCCACCCGTCGATGTGGCAGCCGCGAGGTTGCCTGACTCATCGAGAGCAACGGCACCAACTGTGCCGTGTTTGTCGTCCAGTTGCTTACCGTTTTCTGCCGAGTTGATTTTTTGTTGCGTGTTTGGCTCTACCCGTGCTGGAATACTGCCTATCTCGCGGCGATGAAATGCAGGCTCTTCTTGTTCTGCCTGGGTTCTCTGTTCATCGCGTAACCGTAACCAATTCTGATACTGTCGCTCTGTCTGCAAGTCGGACTCCTGACAGAGCGGAATGCCTTGATCGACTGCAAAACGAGTTGCTCCTTGTCCTGCGAGCAACACTTGAGGGCTGTCTAGAACATGACGGGCTAGCGAAATAGGGTTTTTGATACGTTCGATACTGGCAACGGCACCGACCTGGAACGTGTGCCCATCCATCAGACCTGCGTCCATCTCGATAGTGCCTGTTGCAGTCAGGCAAGAGCCAATGCCTGCATTATAGTTGGGATTATCTTCAAGGGCGCGGACGGTAGCCTCTACAGCGTCGAGGGCAGTGCCACCTTCTTGCAAAATACGCCATCCAATCAGTATCGCCTCCCGACAACCTGCTTGTGCGTTCTCGATACGGTCGGCAGTTATGGTACCTGCTCCTCCATGTACAACGATTGCAATTGCCATAAAGCAATGTCTCCTTCGCGTCTTTCTCTAAATTGTATCATGTTTTGCCAGGAGAAGACGTTATTCATGAACCGTTTCGCTCTGCCACTGGCATGTTTCTGGTATTGCAAGCTGTAGGGCCTCGGCCAGACCATCCAGGTTGGTCACATCATCGCGATAGACCGCCCACGCCTTAGCTTTTTGTGTCGGCTCTATAATCTTACGATAGACTATGATGCTGATACGCTTGCCATTGGGGAAAAATTCTTCTTTGATGCGTGTCAGTTCCGACCATGGAAGAGCAATCTCCTCACCGTTACGGCTGCGTTTGATCAATGCCTGCGGTTCAAGGTTGATTGTGAAGGGAACCGGGGCCACAATGCGTAGATAGAGTACAAAGCCAAAGATAAATACAATAGCGGCGATAGTGCTGCCAAAAGCCGATACTCCTTGATGAATAGCAATCCATAGGACAAGAGCTGTCACGGCGAGTACGCCCACAATGGTTGCACTCTGCTTGAAAAAGCTCAGCCCTGGTCCAATAAAAATCTGCCCCTCTGGTGTGGTTGATGCCATAATGCTTTGTACTCCAAGCTTAAAACGTCTCTTTCTTCTGCAAGCTATTGTAACAAGAGCAACGGGCTAATGCAACATCTTATGAGATAGAATATAAGCACAGATACTGAAAACTGGGAAAATAAAAGGGGTATTGTTATGCCAAGACATTATTGAAGTCGTGATGAGCCTGAAAGGTTTACATTTCTTTGGTCGTAGACCTGAAACTGTATAGATGTGTCTACACAAAATTCGGCTCTGCCATGTTAGTCACGCAATCTCCGGCTGGCTTTTGTGTGGGTGTATCATCGAAGCTAGAGATGATGCCATCCACACACCGCGAGTTGTATTCTGCACCGTGACCTAGACCAGGAAAGACGAAGTAGTAGCTGTTTTTGAGGGTTTGTGCTGCAAGCTTGCCATTCGCCGGTGGAGTGATGGGATCGTATTCGTCGGAGAGTACCAGCGTCGGAATTGTACTCACAACCGCTTGCTTCTGTGCGGTAGGAGCAGGCTGAACATTCCACTGTTTGCAGGAGTCGTACTCCTGTTGCAGGTTGTTTTTGAGCGTCGGCTGAATTTGCGTCACAATACCTTGCACCGAGGAGTTGATGTCATTCTGGTTGACGAACGCCCAATCCTCGCTACACTCATCAGAATAGAACATCCCATAGCTGAAGCTATCGTCAAACTCAACGGCACCATACACTTGTGACAAGATCGAATTGTCATGGTTGCGGACCTGAAAAATCATTTTAGGGAGTGCCGGGATGAATGATGTCGCATAGAGCGCACTGAACAATACAAACACAAAATCATCGCCCGCCATCACCACATTATAACTCTTGTTTGTGATAGCATTGGTCGTTTGAAAATGTACTGGATTGGCGTTGAGGTCTGTGACAAGCTGATAAAAAACGCTATCGAGGTGTGGGTAGAGCGTGTTGCAGTTGCTATTGGCGGCACATCCTTGAAAGAGTGTGTTGAAGACACGCTGCGCCGTAGCTGGCAAATCTGTGCGATTCCTCTGCGGTGGGTATACAGAGTCCAACACTACGCTACGAATGACGGCTGGAAACAGGCGCATCGTAGTGAGTGCCAGACGAGTGCCAAAGGAGACACCATAGAGATTGGCCTGTTTATATCCCAATGCGGTGATGAGGTCATGCACATCGGCGGCATTTTCCAGCGCATTGAATGCATTCAAATCAACGCCAGACTTCACAAGACGATTGTGACAGGTATTCAATGCCTGCAACTCTTCTTGCTCGGAAGTGGATGGGCTTAAATGGACGTTCAACGTATTGTATTGTAGTTGTATGAGTTCGGGGCAGTTGAGCGAAGGGGTAGAGTAGCCTGTGCCGCGCTGGTCGAACATAATCAAGTCGTGATTGAATACGAACGATGACAGGTTAGCCTTGGTGAGGTAATGTGCCCAATTGTCCAGCGATGGACCGCCGGGTCCTCCCTCCAGGCGTACAACAGGGAATGGGTCGTTCTGTACATTGGGCGATTTGAATATTGTGACCGCCAGTTGTACCTTCGCCCCATCAGGCTTTTGCCGATTCTCTGGTACCGTGACATAACCGCACTTTACTCCTTGCCCATCGACCATGCCTGCGCCAAGTTGAAATGGGCAGGATGCCGAACGAAACGCGGTGGTTGGTAGCACAGGTTGGGCCGAGCCTACGGTAATAGTTGTCTTCGTAACTGTTGTGTTGCGGGCAAGTATCTGTGAAAGTACCGTCAAGAAAATTACCGCGATGACCAGAAACACACTTACAAGTCCGAGAACGAGCCAGAGTATACCATTGTTATTTCGCCTCTTGAGTTGAGGTGGCACAAAAGGCTGTGCCAGTGGTGGCAGTTGTGGTGGCGCATAGTGCTGCGTCGTTGGCGGAAATTGTGGTGGTGCGTAAGGCTGTGCTAGCGGTGGTGGTTGAGGCACCATTGGCACCATTGGCTGTACAGGAGGTTGCTGTGCCGACGAATATTCGTAGTAGGGAATAGTATCCTCGCCATACGGCGTCTGCTCATTATTGGAAACGGGTTTCTCTTCCAACTAACACCAACTTTTCTTGTACAATTACGTCTCGTCTATATTTGTTTTTTATAATTATACATCAGGTTGCGGATAACAGGTACCCCCTACTGGTGGACTATTCCTTTTCGTGAGTGTAAATGACGTATCTTGACCGAGAACGCGGTCAACGTATAGCCCTTGCACTCGTGATTTAGCGCAGTTGTCGGATGTTGGTAACACTGTCAGCTCTAGTTCTGGAAATGTACCTGCCTGTCTTTGCACAAGGATGTCGTACATGCCATGTCCAATTGGCGGTACATACCAGGATAGTGTGACCGTCATAGTGCAGTTTTTAGGGATAACGACGTAGCCGCCGAACATAGCACGCCCCGCTTCATCGCTTGTCATATTCGTAGGTGGCCCTATTTTGTCGAGCGGATGCCATGCCCCCGCGTAGTTGTCACCAATCATGGGAGCGGATGCGCCAGCAAAGTACAGTCCTGCAGGGCACACCATTTCATCATGAGCATAGATACTCTTTGGACCACATGCCGCTAACGGTCCACCACAGAGAGGCGTGCCAGTGTCGAAACCGTCGCCGCCCAAAAATTTTGCGCTCGGTGGCACATAGACGCGCACATAGTCGCGGTAGGTATCCAGACCATAGACGAAGTTAAGCTGCGTGTAGGCAAGCTGCATTTGTAGGGAGTGCGTTGCACCACCATTTGCGTCGAGCGTCACAGTGTCGTGTATTGTTGTTTTTACATACTGCGAAGCCTTGCTCGCACTTACATTAGTCTGCACCACGTAAAGACCATCGTGCGTCGTAGAGCGATCTACCTGTGCTGCATAACCATACTGTGAAAGCAAGCCTTCGAGTTGTGTATTGGACAGGTAAACCTGTAAGTCTTTTGTCTGAAAATCGTGCAGCATCTGCTTGGCAATTGCCAGTAGCGTTGTTGGCGAGGAATGCCGTATATTATCCATGAGCGTGCGTGCGACAAGGGAGGTAAATTGTTTGCGGTCAGAGGTTGCCTTATTGCTGCCCGAAATGCTGATTTGCTTGGCGATACCAGCATTATCAAGCTGGTAGTAGTGCAGACGAGCCTCTAGATTCTGTGATGTGATGGTTTCGTTATAGGCAGGAATCTGTATGGGGCCTGTCACCTGTAGTACGTGTTCAATCAGAAATGGTGTGAACAGAATCACGCCATCAACCTGACGATGCGTCTCTAATTTGTACTGGCCCATCGCGATCTGTGCCGAGGTTGGAAAATCGGCGGAGAGATTTGAGTCACGCAATCCCCAATTCGCGAACGGCCACCACGAACGATATGCGGCTGGTGCCAGGTGGTCTGTAGTTGGGCTGTTATCGGCATATTCGATGAGCGAGATATCACGGAGCGAAAACGGTCCCACACGACCACCTGTGACATGTAGCTCACCATATTGGCCCGTAAAGCCACCCGTTGGGCGTAGCTCGCCTCGATCCATTGTCTGCACTAGAAACGTTCTTGGTCCATCGACACCAAGTAGCCAGCCTGCTGCATCGAGGAGTGTCCGTCCCTGTACGAGGGCGGCCTTTGCTTGCGGTAAGAGTTGTAGCAGTTGTTGCACCTGCTGACGTTGATGTGTACTAACTGGCAAAGCCGAGAGCGACATGCTTTGTGACTGCTGCTGGATGTCGTTTACGTATGGTAATACTCCGTCAATTGTCGTTCCCACAAGTTCGAGGTCAGCAGAGGTGACAAGCGGAGTATTTGAGGCGTTCAGCAATGGTCCACGCAACTTGGGGGCGAGCGTCATCGCTGTGTTGATAAGTATTTGTCCCATGCTCGCTACGTCTTCTCCAACTCGGCTGGCGGCGCGTGCGGATATGATTTGTGGTCGATATTGAGGCGCGTATTGCTCGACAAGTGGAATAAATGAGGCATGGTCGATAAGTGTTTGTACCTGTGCAAAATCACTATGCGCGGCGGTAAGCTCTTTTTTCGCTTGCATCAGCGTATTTGTGTCAAGTAGCTTTGAGGTTGTTGTTGCTGTAGAACCGCCAGTCTTCGACGAGCTAAAGAGCGATTTTACATTGAGCAGATGCTGCACGCCACTTGATGCATGGCTGCGAATTGTTGTGTAGGTCGAGTACGCCTGCACGCCATAGATAACGCCTTCAACGACAGGCACCAGTATACCTGTGAGTAGCAAGGCAATCAACAATAGTGAGATAACTTTGTGTTGCGCCATGCGCTGACGTAATGACTCGCGTGAACGGATTGGCGGTGCTGCTGGTGTAACCAGTTCGGGAAGTGGATCTGTCGTTTTTGATTTGCTCTTCTGCTCCAGTGATGCGTCAGCGACTATCAAGGGTAGGTGTGTTGGCGTCACAGGGTCTTTACGTTCAACTGGCACAATTGGCTCGTTCGTATTTTCTACGAGAGTTGTTTTTGGAACAAGTTTGATTGTATCTTCCGCATTGCTGTCTTTGGGAATAGGCTCAGTCGTGTTTTCCACGTTATTAGTGTCAGGAATAAGTTCAGTCGTGTTTTTCGCAACAACTTTTCTGGGGATAAGCTTGATCGTGTCTTCTGCATTATCATCGTTGGCAAGAGGCACGGTAATCTTAGGTTTAGCGACGTGTTGCTCTTCCAGTTTCTCCTCGTTAGTGGTAGAAGAGGTAGCGGGAACGTGTATATCGTTCTCTGATATTATTTCGGACATAAGCGGCCCCTAGCATAAAAAATAAAAGCTGAGAAACAAGCCCCCGCCTAGTGTTCCGCTTTCTATTTTTATCTTTATAATATGTAGTTATTATGTAGAGTATATCACTAAGTATAACGCACGAAGTAGCATACTCGTTTCAAATTATAGCTGTATTTTCGAGAAAAGAGAGGGCAGGGAAACCAAAACACTGGATACTTTATTGTACAGGTGTTGCAAAAACATAAGTATGAATGCTTGTGTTCTATTTTCGTCTTGTCACAATCCTCACATTGCTTGTATAGTAGGTACACTATCAACTACGTGGAAAGGACAAAACACTATGGCACTTGCATGGAAAATTGACGAAGGCTCAACGGTAAAACTAAAAGATTACGATCCTGACTATGTAGATAAACAAGTCGATCATGATTCTGCAAAAGAAACACTGGCACAGTTAGGCGATGAGTTGAGCGAATTGCAAGAACTTCTGGCAGCGGCTCAACAGCATAGCCTGTTAATCGTGCTGCAAGGCATGGATACAAGCGGCAAAGATGGTACTGTTCGTCATGTCTTTACATCGGCCAATCCGCAGGGCTGTGAGGTGCATTCATTTAAGGCACCCACGCAGGAAGAGCTACTACACGATTTTCTGTGGCGTATTCATAAAGTAGTACCAGCACGCGGCATGATGGGCGTGTTCAATCGTTCGCAATATGAAGATGTGCTTGTTGTGCGTGTTCATAATCTTGTGCCTGAAGATGTATGGAGTCAGCGCTATAAGGAAATCAATCATTTCGAGAAGTTGCTGGCCGATAACCGAACCATTATTCTCAAATTCTTTCTGCACATTAGCAACGAGGAGCAGAAACAGCGGTTACTGGCGCGTGAGCAGGACCGCGACAAAGCGTGGAAGTTGTCCGCCAGCGACTGGGCCGAGCGTAAATATTGGAATGATTATCAGGTGGCCTATGAAGATGCTCTGAGCAAATGTAGTACGAAAGAGGCTCCGTGGTACATTGTGCCAGCGAATCATAAGTGGTATCGTAATCTTGCGATAGCGCAAACGCTCGTTGAAATAATGCGTGCTTATAAAGATGAGTGGAAGACGGGTTTGGAGGCGCGTGGTCAACAAGAACTCGCTGCCCTCAAGAAGATGAGAGAAGGATAAAAATTGGTCAGTATGCGACGAGTCGCATACTGACCAATTTTTATCTATTTAACTTCCTAGTTTGCGGGTTGCTCTGCCGCGAGTACGGGCTGGTGGGGGGTAGTATGTTGGTATGGTGGTAACGATATCGCCGATACGTAACTGCACCTGTAGGTAGCGGTTCGCGGGTTGGTGATAGTGCGCGAAGAGCATCAAGCCATGTTGCGCGATGGCATCAGGATCATCGGTATGGCGTGGAAGCATCATCTGCCCTCCAGTACTCTCTTCGCCGGAAGTGACCGTCGTCTCGCCCTCCTCACCCATCATCAATTTGCGTGTGTCTCGGTGTGCGCTGTGATGAGGCCAGAGAATCAAGGCAACGATTTTGCCTTTGAGTCTCTGCTCACGCAAGCGTTCGCCGAGATAGTCGGCAAGCTTGCGGATGGCCGCGCAGGTTTCGTCGGCATCGGCGGCATGATGAAAGCGCACGCGTGCATTCTGACTGAGCGGTGGCGCATCGGGCACGACTAAACTGGTATCCTCGCCGGAAGCGACCTTGTAGGCCCAGACACCCAGTCGTCCTAGCCGCCGTGTCACAGCCTCTTCTGTCAATGTAGCAACCTGTGCGAACGTTGTAATGCCGAAGTCGCGCAAATGCGTAACCAGTTCCGCAACGGCAACGGGATCGACCTGTTCACTCTTGCCCTCGACCTCTGGTGGCCGTGACCCATTTCCTTCGTGCTGCTCTTCCAACTCTGGGAACGAGCCAGGGCTACCGACACCAGCGGCGCGTAGTTGTAGCAATAGTGATAGGGGCAGAGTCTGCACAAATGATGCCTCGCGACCGGGGGGAATATACAGTACACCCTGTCGCCCATCTTTACGACTCATCAGAGCCGCCAACTCCGCGATTGCCTTGCCATTAGCGACCCCAATCTGTGCTGTTAAGCCCAACTCCGCGATTTCGGCACATAATCGCTCTGCTAAAGCGACGGGCGAGTCGAAGGGAATTTCGCAGCCACGCAGGTCGATAAAAGCGTCTGCAATGGGAATGGATTCGATGATACGCGAATAGGCACGGTAGCGTTCGCGCAGGTGTTGTAGAATCGCTTGATAGCGGTCATACGATGCTGGCATAAAGCGTGTGCGTGGCGCAATACGGTGGGCACGTCGTAGCGGCATACCAGGAGTAATGCCGAGGCGCATTGCAGCGAGCGAGGCGTCGATCACGCGCCCAGGTTCATTTGGACGTCCGGTACCCGTGCCTACGACAAAGCTTTGCCCTTGCAATGTAGGATCAAAAGTTTCTTCCAATGTACAGTAAAAGTGACGAATACGGATATGCATGATACCATGCCGCAGACGTGCTCGTTCTGCTGCACGCGCGGCTTCTTGCATATTGACGGCTGCGGGCGGCATTGTTGGCGCATCAGCAAATGGACGTTCAAGCTGATTGAGAACGGGCGCAACATCCTGGGTAGTATGAGAATCAGCAGGGATGTTTGATTGTTGCATAGTTATTATCTTCTATTACGTATTCTCGATATAGTACAGATTATCTATTCATAAACAATTTTGATACGTTTACTCCAATAAACGAGTTTGCAACTCGTTTATTGCAGACTTTGCTGCCCATCGAGAATGTTTTAGTGTGTTCTTCCCTCTATTGTGCTACTTAACTGTAAGACTGTCAAGTGTTATGGAGAAATCCTGTTCTAAAATGATAGTAGGAAGATACTTGTGGCCTTTCTGCTTTTCCCTATGAAAATTTTAACACTCATCAATATATCCTATTCGTCGCAACTATTTATTGTTTGTAACGTCTATATATAAGGACACGTATTTCATCCACATCGGCTCTCGAAAACTGGAAACTATTAGCATTTTTGCTTATTGTCGAGTTGCACATCCTTATGTTATGGTTCATTTGAAAATGTACATATACCGTCAGGGGCAGGGAGTACAGTTATGTCCTTAGAGAACCAGACACCGAACGAACACGCCAACAAGGTGCCACCAGTGACACCTATCCCCAGACCTCGCCCTGAGGCCATTATCACCCCACAACAAGAGCGTGCAAGGCACCTTCTGGAGCAGAGAAACTACACAACGTCGTTGTATGAACACACTCCCACTGCCTCTGACGTAGTTGTAAATGATACGCCACTCCCAGTAGGGCTAAAAACACCTCTCCCACCAGTGCTCTCGACTTCTGCTATAGAGGGACGCGAGTTTAAGCGCAGAAAAAAACTTCTCTTGCGGCACCTTTCGCGTAAAAACCTCCGCTTCACTCGTGCCGATGATCAGCGCAAAACGCAACGGCTCTGGCTCACTATCGGCAGCACGCTTATGTCACTCTTTGTTATTGTGCTATCATTGACTGGTGCGGGTACCTATGCCGCCTACCGTTTTTATAGTGACACGCAGACGAAGTATGTGCCGCATGTCGCCACGTTGCATGACCTGTTGCCCCATGACAATCTTAAAATGTATGATAGCAAAGGTGTTTTTATTGGACAACTCACCGATCAAGGCTTGCACACCAGCGTCACACTTGACCAGGTTTCTCCTGACCTCATTAACGCGACCGTCGCCACCGAGGACAAAAATTTCTGGTCCAACCCCGGCATCGACGTTCAGGGTATTACTCGTGCCGCTCTTGACGATATTCGTAGCGGTCATGTGGTAGAGGGTGGCAGCACCATTACACAGCAGCTTATCAAAAATCTCGTAGTGGGCAACGACCCCTCTTATGTCCGCAAGTTGCAGGAGATTGTGCTAGCACCGCAGGTCAACAACCAGTATAGCAAACGTGACATTCTACAGATGTACCTGAATAGCATTTTTTATGGTCAGCAAGCGTATGGCATTGATGCAGCTGCGAATATCTATTTTGGTATGCAAGACGTGCAAGGTGGACAGCCTGCCGCCTCGAATTTAGACCTCGCGCAATCCGCGATGCTCGCCGGTCTTCCCAATTCGCCTGACGCCTACTCGCCCGCCGCGCATCCACAAGCGGCCATCAATCGCTGCCAGCTTGTACTCGATATGATGGTGAGCCAGCAATATATTACCAGGGTGCAGGCGATTGAAGCCATGAAAGAGGTGAGGAGTCCAGATTTTTTCAAAGCTCCTACAGCAGTCCTGATAAACCGCGCACCACACTTTTTCAACTTTGTCTTGACACAACTCGAACAAACCTATCATCTCACACGACAACAATTGTCACGCTCGGATATGATCGTTTATACGACGCTCGATATTGCATTACAAGACAAAATTCAGAAGATTGCTCAACGGCATGTAGCAGAACTCTTCTCGACGGGTCACAATGTAAGCAATGCCGCCGAAGTGCTGATCGACTATCATACGGGCGCAATTCTCTCGTTGCTCGGTAGCATCGACTACAACAACACGAGTATCGACGGTCAGTTTGATGTTTCCACGCAGGGCTATCGTCAGCCGGGGTCGTCGTTCAAACCGTATGTGTACGTAACCGCTTTTGAGCAGGGAGCATCACCAGCGCAAGCGATTGCCGACACCCCCTTGACTATTCCCCTTCCCGGTGGAGACCCACCGACATTTACACCGCAAAACTATGACATGCGCTTTCATGGGCACATGACGTTACGTTGCGCCCTGCAAAACTCGCTAAACGTTCCAGCCGTGAAGGTGTTGCAGCATGCTGGTATCGCGAACTCCATGAAAACGGCGCACGATATGGGTGTCAGTAGCTACGAAGGGACGCCTGGGTACTCGCTTGTATTGGGTGGACTTGGTGTCAAACTCATTGACCACACCTCCGCCTATGGCACTTTTGCCAATGGTGGTGTACGTGTGCCGTACTATGTTGTGAACAAAGTGGTCTATGCCAGCACAAATAAGACCTTTACGCATACGCCCCTTAAAGGAACGCGTGTATTGAGCAAGCAGCTTGCATATATGATGACTAATGTTTTGAGCGATAATGAGTCACGCAAACCAGAGTTCTACGACTGCAACGTCCTGCAACTCTTCTCGAACTCACGCGATGAGTGTTGGGCTGGCAACCGGGGCACGGTCCGACCAGCCGCCGCGAAGACGGGCACGACCACCGACTTTCGCGATAACTGGACAATGGGTTATACCACCGATTATGTGATGGGCGTCTGGGTCGGCAACGACAACAACACCCCGATGTATAATGTGTTGGGTGTCGATGGTGCCGCCCCCATCTGGCACGACTCTATGCTCGCCGCAGAACAAGGCCATCCTGTTCGTGACTTCACCAATCCTGGTGGCCTGGAGCAAGCATCCGTAACCTATCCCGATGGCGTTCATACTACCGATTTGTTTATGCCGGGAACCGTGCCATCGTACACGCCAGTAATAGCACCAGTACAGCCACTTGTTGCACCTTTCGCGACAGGTACACCAACGACGATATTGCCGAAGCCACCAGTTGCAACTGGCTATCCCTATTGCCCAAGCGATTTTAACTTTGTTGCGCCAACACCACCGAATGGTGTGTCGAACGGAGGTTGGTGGTAAATGGAGAGGTCATATGTCCATCACAGTGCGCCCATTCATAGGCGAACGTGACTTCGCGGCGATCATTGAACTTGCTAGGGCTGTACCGACGAGCAACCCACATATCGTTGACCTACCCTGGCGCATTAGTTCGCCCGTTACAACGTCGGAACGTGATGCCTATGTCTGGGAAGATGAAAGTGGTGCGCTACTAGGTTTCGCTGCATGGCAATACTGGTGGGCCGTGCTGGACTACTTCATTCGTCCAGGTTCTCACAAGCTTGAGATAGAGGAGCAGATATATAGCGTTATGGAGCAACGCTTTCGCGAACTTGACCAGGAACGAGGTAAGCCGCTCCCCTACTGGGTCGAGTTTCGCGACGATGACCCCGAGCGCAAAGCTGCAGCTGAACAACACGGCTATACTCTTGAAGCAGATTACTATTATGTGCAGATGCGGCACTCGCTCACAGAGCCACTTGCAGATGCCCAGCTACCAGTTGGCTTTACAATTCGTCCGCTCGCAGGAATGCAGGAGGCCGAGTTGTATGTTGCTTTGCATCGCGCCGCCTTCGAGAGTACGTCTATGATCGTTGAGTGGCGTCAGCATACTCTTAGAACTCCTTACTATAACCCCGGACTCGATCTTGTGTTGGTCGCACCCGACAAAACGCTAGTGGGGTTCTGTGTTGGTTGGCTCGATCCATACCGCGCGATTGGGCAGATTGAGCCAATTGGCATTCATCCCAATGTGCAGAGTATGGGACTTGGTAATGCGCTCTTACACGAAATATTGCGCCGTTTCAAGGCTCACGGTGCAAAGACGGCACGCGTCGAGACAAATGGTGACCGCACGCCAGCGATTCAAGCCTACGAATCCGTCGGCTTTCAGGTTGTCCATAGAGTGTTGCGACTGGGAAAGTATGTGTAAGACAATCTTATCTAAACGTCTGCCATGACAGACAACTCGGCATCTTGTGCTATGTTCGTACTAGCAACCACGACTTGCATATCGTATTGTTCCAGTGCCTCTTTGTCTGTAAGAGAAATTTTATCATCCGTTATAAGCGTATGAATAGTATCTAATGTTGCGAAACGTGCAAGAAACGCTTTCCCTATTTTTGAGCTGTCCATACATAAAATCACTTGACGAGAAGAACCGATCAACGCTTGTTTGACCTCGGCATCGGGTAGATTGCTTGACGAAAGTCCCTCTGGAATCAATAGGCCGCTATTGGCAAGAAACAGTTTGTTGATGTGTAAGGTCTGCAATTGCTCGACAACTTGAGGACCAAAGAAACAATGTGAGTCATGATGGAAGACACCACCCAACATGACAAGCCGATAGTGATCATTGCGTGCCACAACATTTGCCACCGCGAGCGAATGCGTTACAATGGTAAGTGGAATATCAGGCAGGCTATATGCTACCTCCATCGCGGTGCTTCCGCTATCTATCCCAATTACGTCGCCCTCTTCTACGAACATTGCTGTTGCTTTATGCCCAATTGCCTGTTTTTCGAGCAGATGTTCATGGACACGGATATTAAAGTTGGGTTCAATGCGTGTCGATGCGGAGAAGCGGGCAAAGCCATGTTCTACCTGTACCACTTGCTTCTCGGCCAACATTTGCAGATCACGCCGAATAGTCATCGGAGATACGTTGAGGACGCGACTCATTTCTGAAATAGAACAACTGCCGTTTGCTTTGAGTAATGCAATAAGTTGTTTATGCCTATCTATCGCATTTGCGCGACTTTTTTCCATAGAATAGCTCAATTCTTTCTACTAACTAAAAGGTTGACGGGAAAGAGACGATGGCGATCATGGATAAGCAAAAATTTTATGATGCCCTCATGTTGCTAACGAATCGGTACCTAAGTTAATAGTAATATCTCTACCATGAAAAAGCAAAAAATCGCTTTCCCCATTGAATTTTCACAAAATATCTGTTACTATGTTCTGTATACAACATTTGATGTTCTAAATACAACATCAGTGAGGTTGTCATCTTTCTGAAATGTTGACTCAATGGTGATTCATCATCGTCATGTTAGTTCAGTTGAAAGGTGTTTATCACTATGCGTGCTGCTATCATTGACAAACCCGGTGAGATACGTGTAGGAAATGTTGCCGATCCAACCCCTCAGTCACATGAATTGCTTGTTCGAGTAGGTGCATGTGGCATTTGTGGCACCGATCTCCATATCGCTGCCGGTGAGTTTCCCCCCTCCCCCTACCCAATTGTGCCTGGACACGAATTTGCGGGAGAGGTCGTTGCTATTGGCAGTGATGTCCCTTCAGGTATTGGCACAAAGAATACCAACATTAGCATCGGTACAAGGGTAGCGATTGATCCCTCTCTGTACTGTGGTCACTGTACCTTCTGCCGTACAGGTCATGGCAATCTATGCTTGAACTGGGGAGCGATAGGCGATACAGTAAACGGAGCCTTCGCTGAGTATGTCTCGGTTCCCGCCGCGAATGCCTATGTCTTGCCCGACAATATTTCCTATCGTGAGGCTGCACTTATCGAGCCGATCTCATGTGCGGTACATGGTATCCATCGCCTTGCTCCTAAACTGGGTGATACCCTATTGATTGTCGGTGCTGGCACAATGGGGCTATTGCTGTTGCAACTCGCGCTACACGGTGGCATTGCAAAAGCAGCGGTCGTCGATCTCAATACACAACGTTTGGAACGGGCCAGGCAGTTAGGGGCTGCACATGTAGATATCGACGTGAATGCATTGCTTGCTGAAGAGCCGCTCGGTTTTGATTGCGTCGTTGATGCTACAGGTATCGCGTCGGCAATTGAAGGTGCCTATAACGCTGTAAAGCGTGGCGGCAAACTGATGGTGTTTGGCGTTGCTCCAGAGGAATCGCGGATTTCCCTCTCACCTTTCCGCATCTACAATGACGAAATAACTGTGCTGGGTTCGATGGCTGTGCTCTACTCTTTCCAGGCAGCACTGGACCTTGTGAGGAGTGGAGCGATTGCCACAGAAGTCTTACTCACCCAGACACGTCCCCTCGATGAATTTTCGCAAGCACTTGATATGGTAAAGCGTGGTGTTGGTGTAAAAACTCAGGTATTACCTAACGGTACACTCTAAAGGAATAGTGTACTTTCCCCCGTACTGTGCACTTACTCTTGTGTAATGCATTGAAAATGTAATGCGTTCTCTTTTTACTGCATCGAAGCACCCAATGAGGAGAGAATAACCATGAAGCGTTTTCCTCGTATGATTGCCTATATTACAGGTATTGCGATGTTGTTATCTGTACTAGCGGCTTGTTCACCTTCAAGCCAATCTTCATCGTCCGGCAGCACGACGCTGACCATTGCCACCGTCAACAACTCACAGATGGTGCAGATGGAGCAACTGACCCACCAAGTTTTTGAAAAAGATCATCCCAACATCAAGGTCAACTTCGTGACGCTGCCTGAAAACGACTTGCGCTCCAAAGTGACCCAGGATGTTGCCACGAACGCTGGCAAGTTTGATATTGCGACCATTGGCGATTACGAGACTCCTATCTGGGCGCACAATGGCTGGCTCCAGGACCTGCAACCTTACTTCGACAAAATGTCGGCGGCGGACAAGAGCAGCTACAACTACGACGATCTGCTCAAGCCGATCATGTCCACTCTCTCCTATCAGAATCATCCCTATGCTGTCCCATTTTACGGCGAGAGCAGCATGATGATGTATAACAAGGACATTTTCGCGCAACACCACCTGACCATGCCATTGCATCCTACATGGGACCAGATTGCCCAATTTGCCAAGCAACTCAATAACCCGGCAAATGGTACCACAGGGATACTCCTACGCGGTCAGTCTGGTTGGGGCATGAACCTCGCTCCGCTTGACACCATGATTAACACGTATGGTGGTAGTTGGTTCAATAACGATTGGCAGCCGCAGTTGTCTACTCCGCAGGTGCAGCAGGCCGTGACCGAGTATGCCACCTTACTACAGAAGTATGGTGAGTCAGGTGCCTCGACTTCTGGCTGGCAAGAGTGTGTCAACCTGATGACGCAGGGCAAGGGCGCGATGTTCTACGATGCCACTTCGTTCGGTGGCGTGCTGGAAACGCCCTCCACCTCCAAAGTTGCTGGTCATGTTGGCTACGCCTATGCACCAACAGCCGTCACGACCAATGGCAGTCACTGGTTGTGGGCGTGGTCGCTGGGACTGGTCAATTCGAGTAAGAACAAGGACGCCGCCTTCCAATTCATCACCTGGGCGACCAGTTCTGCCTATCTGACGCTGGCTGGAAAAACCTTCGGCTGGGCTAATGTTCCCCCAGGTACCCGTACCTCGATTTACCAGAATGCGGACTATCAAAAGGCGGCCCCATTTGCCCAGGTGACGCTTGACTCGATCAATACTGCGACCCCGAATCAGCCGACGTTGAATCCTGTGCCCTATCATGGTGTGCAGTATGTGGGTATTCCTCAATTCGAGTCTGCAGGTCAGCAGGTGAGTGAGTTGATGTCGGCGGTTGTGGCTGGAAAAACGACGGTCAGTCAAGCTCTTCAACAGTCCGACCAGATTCTCTCATCACAGGTGAATAAGAGCAACGCATCGGGGTATTAGCTTAGCCCTGCAAAAAAGACATATCACTGATGATACTGTAGTAGTACGTAGGGAGCGTGGGAGACCACTCCATAGTGGGGTGGCCTCTCATCGCCCCTTCTGCTTGTAGAGCAATGGCTCGCTAGTAAAGAAGAAAGGTTGTTGTGCTATGAGTCAGACAGATCAAGCGATTCAGGCACCTACACTACCTGCACCTAAAGCGCGAAGAGAGACTCCCCCTGTTGACGAAAGGCGGCGTGGTAGTGGAAGATGGCTTCATCTTCCCGCCCTCGTCTACATGATTCTCTTGACACAGATTCCTTTTGTTCTAGCATTATGGTTTAGCTTACATGACTGGAATTTGCTCGTGCCTTCTGAGGGATTTCCCTTTGTGGGCCTCGCGAACTACATTAACACGTTCTTTCACGATCCGAACTTCTGGCCTATTATGGGCAACACGCTGGAGTTAGTCGTCGGGGCGATTGTCCTGGCACTCATTGCAGGAACGATACTCGCGTTGCTCTTGAATCGTCCGATGTGGGGTAGAAATTTCTTACGTGCAATAGCTACTGTACCGTTTCTAGCGACGCCCTCGGTTATGGCTTTGATATGGAAGAACCTTTTTCTCAGTTCGTCTTCGGGATTGGTAAACTGGGGTCTTCATCTCGTTGGGCTACCTGAGGTACCGTGGTTCTCGGCGATTCCTCTGCAAAGCGTGACGTTCATCGTGGCGTGGGAATGGACTCCATTCGTAATGCTCGTCATTCTCGCGGGCCTTCAATCCGTTCCAGGGGAGGTCATCGAGGCGGCCAAAGTCGATGGGGCGCATGCCTTCGCGACATTCTGGCTTATTGTCTTCCCATTATTGCGAAAAGCTTACGAGATTGCCCTCCTATTCGGCACGATCTTTATTTTCCAGACGTTTGCCGAAATTTACGTGACGACCTCCGGTGGTCCCGGCCTATCAACGAATACGCTTCCCTACTACACATATCGCACTGCTCTGAACTCTTTTCAAATTGGACAGGCGGCAGCACTTGGCGTTATCGGCGTGATTGTCGCAATCCTCGCTGCAAGAGGGATGTTGCGATTGATGGATGAAAGGAGCTAATTCATGGGGACAGTAACAGCGGCGCGAAGATGGTCTCAGATTGGCTGGACAGTCCTGACCTATGTCCTGGTTTTTTTACTGATTTTTCCAGTGCTGTGGATGGTCATTACTGGCTTTAAGACAGAAATCGCGGCCATCACCATTCCACCCACCTTGTTCTTCCAGCCAACCCTCGATCAGTTTGGGCTGGCAATCTCCGCTGGCTTTGGTGCGTACCTATTCAATAGCGCAGTGGCCTCGATTGTTTCGACTCTCATCGCCCTATTGCTAGCAATTCCTGCCGCTTACACAATGGTTTTTTCGATGTCGAAGAAGTCTTCCAACGACATGCTCTTCTTTGTACTCTCTACACGCTTCATGCCATTTGCGGCTATCCTTGTTCCGTTATACGTGATCATCACAAAACTTAACTTGCTGGATAATCTGTTCACATTGATTATCGTCTATACCGCCATGAATCTGCCACTGATTATCTGGATGGCTCGTTCCTATTTCCTGGACTTGCCAAAGGAGGTTTTGGAGGGAGCGTGGCTAGATGGTTGCACGACACTACAAACGATAATCAGGGTTGTTGTGCCAATGGCTGCTCCTGGATTGGCTGCTGCGGCACTGCTTTCTATCATTTTTGCCTGGAATGATTTCTTCTTCGCCGTTACCTTGACCTATACGAACTCGCCCACCTTACCAATTATGGTTGCGGTGTTTACGAGTAACGAAGGTCTTTTCTTAGCAAAGGTATCCGCGCTGGCAACAATGATTATTATTGTGCCTGTTGCTATTGGCGTCTATGCACAGAGGCATCTGGTGCAAGGACTGACTGGTGGTGCGCTCAAATAGGTAAATGTGAGTCAAAAATTGTACATGAGACTGGAACATGCCACGGCATGTTCCAGTCTCATGTACAATTTTTGTAAAAAGACGTTGTTTACATCAACTTCTAGGATACAGGCTTTTCTACCCAGCATCGTCATTGCTTGCGTCATGTGTGGTAAATAAAGGAGGTGAAGACGCAATGGATTTCAATGGCAAGGTCGTGCTGGTCACAGGGGCAAGTCGGGGGCTTGGCAAGGTTATCGCGCATGATTTCGCGCGACAGGGGGCGAAGGTCGTACTTGTGGCGCGGCACAGAGAGCAACTAGAGGTTGTGGAGGATGAGATACTGGCGGCAGGTGGCGAGGCTCTCGCAGTAACAGCAGACATCTCGGATCCCAACGCGGTCCAGGCACTTGCGATGGAGGTTGGCGTTAGCTATGGACAGGTGGATATCGTCATTAACAACGCCGCCGTTGCCATTCTCAAGCCACTGGTTGCGCTATCGCGCGAAGAGTGGCAGCAGATGATGGATGTCAACCTTGGCGGCATGTTTCAAGTAACACAAACCTTTGTGCCAGGGATGATCGAGCGCAAATCAGGGGTGATCGTCAACATCTCAGCCGCCCTTGCGCGTAACGGCTACCCCAATCTCGCCGTCTACAGTGCAACCAAAGCTGGCGTCATCGCCTTTTCCGAAGCCCTTTCCAAAGAGGTCCGCAAGCACGGCGTACAAGTCTACACCGTCTGTCCGCACGGCATCGACACCGATCTCTACAAAACGCTCTTCGGCGCAACTGACTCCGCAAAGATACTCTCGCCAGAGCGAGTCGCGCAAGACGTACTGAAAGTAGCCGCAGGTGAGGGTGGTATAAGAAGCGGGCAAACTTTGGAGATATCGGTCGAGAGTACGAAATAAAAATTGTTGAGCAGACAACACGAATAGGAGTGCCTCCAATTGGAGGCACTCCTATTCGTGTTGTCTGCTCAAACTCTTTCCAACATCTGCTATACTGATAGGTAAGATAACAGAAGAAATCAGAGTATAGCAGGGAGTCATTCAGATGAGGATAACGGTTCGCAATCTAGGTGTACTGAAAGAGGCTACCATTGACCTCAAACCGCTCACTGTTTTTATTGGGCCGAATAATTCAGGAAAAACATGGCTAGCTTATGCTTTGGCAGGTATCTTTGGTGCTTATGGTTCAAAAGAATATATACAATCATATGTAGACGAGCAGGTGCCCAACCTTTATAAAGTAGTAAATCAAGCTGTTGAGCAAGTTATAACAGAAGGGAATGCCACAATTGACTTACAGAAACTTGCTGAAGACTATGGTGAAATATATTTCAATGAAGTAGCAAGACATTCACGAACTTGGATGGACACGTGTCTTGGTACGAAGTTGGCCTCCTTTGAGGACTTAAATATTTCCCTTGCGTTAGCAGAGACTAAAGCACAATTTTTAGAGCGGATATTTCAGTATTCTCGAAGAAGTAATATTGGACCTCAAGGTTCATTGCTTACAATACGTAAACAACCTGGTGATAATAAAATTTTTGCCTATACATCTTTTGAAATACAAAATGCCGAAGAACCAGAAGAACAACTAGAAGAGAAGATTCCTCATGAAGAAATCAGAGAGCGACTAATTACTTTTGTTTCAACTGCCCTTCGACGATCTCTTTATGCCGGGGTGTTTACATTTCCAACTGAAAGAACGTTTCTTGTTACAGGTAGTGCTAATACAAGGGCTAATAAATTGTCTATACAACATAGCAGTGTATTACCTGTACCTGTAAACTCTTTTACAGATATGCTCAATATGATTTTTAGGTATGGAACGGAAGAAAGAAAGGCTAGGGCGAGACTTGCTCATAGTGATGCAAAGGTTAAGCTGTATATTGACTTTGCTCAAGTATTAGAAAAGCAAATCCTAATAGGAGAGGTGGACTTTTCAACTTTAGAACCAGATCCAAGACGAGAAATTCTCTTCCGGCCATTACAAGATATCAGTTTAGAAATCTCTACCGCGTCTTCTATGGTCAAAGAACTTTCCTCATTAGTCCTCTACTTGCGTTTTTTTGCTGCCCCTAATGCATTACTTATCATAGATGAGCCAGAGATGAACCTACATCCAGAAGCGCAAGCAAAGATGATTGAGTTTTTGGCTATGGTTGTCAACGCGGGTCTAAACGTTCTTTTTACAACGCATAGTCCTTACATTACAGACCATCTTACAAACTTAATTAAGGCACATGATAGTGACGACAAAGAGGCTATCAGTAATAACTTTTTTCTAAAACGTACCGATGCATTTATAGCTAGGGAAAAGGTTGCCGTCTATGGATTTGGTGAGGGTACTGCAAAAGACGTGTTGGACGAAGAGGGCTTTATAGACTTGAACACATTTGGTGAAGTATCTGAGCGGACTTCAAATATTTATTCTATGTTGTAGTGAGGAGATTTTTGTGGTTCAAAAACCATTGCTTGCATTACTCAAGCAAAGGCTTTCATCATGTTTAATGGCAGGTACGAGTATTTCAGAGTCCGGTCTAACTGTCAGTATGGAGAGAAAATCGGACGAGACCGTACACTTTTTTCGTATAGATAGCGATGAAGGGCGCCGCGAACTTGGCATGGTTGATTTGAAGGTATGCGATTGTCTCGTTATTTATACTAAAGAGATTGAACGAGATGAAGCACTTTGCTTTTTGGAATTGAAGGGTGGACGACTCGATGTTGCGAAAGAACAAGTTATTAGTACACATAGTAAGGTAAAACAGATATTGAGTGTGGAGCGTATACAGCAAAATATTATTCTAAAAGTGTGTATTTGTATGCGACAACAAGCACCTTCAGGCTTTATGCGCCATGAAGCAGAACTGAAACGTCTTTTTGGAAGAGATCATGTTCGCCTAAAATTTGGGGTTAAGCATTACAAAGAGCTTGGAGAATTTTTTCGTAGAAAAATAATATAGGAGCATACAACACATGGCAGCAGTAGGCGTTATCGGTAGTGGCGCATGGGGCACAACATTAGCCCTTCTTCTAGCACGCAAAGGCATAGCGACGACGCTGTGGGAGCATAAACCTGAGCGCGTTGTGGAGATGAGACAGCGCAACGAGAACACCTTCTTTTTGCCCAATTTCTCTTTTCCTCCAATGCTTACCGTGACAGCGAATATCGCGGAAGCCGCGCACGATAAAGATATGCTATTGCTGGTAACTCCCTCACAGCGCATGCGCGAAAATGTGCGCTTGCTTGTACCTTATATCACGGCAAACACTATTTTAGTAAGCGCGAGCAAGGGCATCGAGATGAGTACGCTTGAACGTATGACGCAGGTGATCAGTGAAGAGGTCCCCGAAAACTATGGTTCTATCGCGGCTCTGAGTGGCCCCAATATCGCACGTGAGGTTGCCGAGGAGAAGCCGACGGCAGCCGTTGTCGCTTCACATAGTCAAGAGGTGGCAAAACGGGTGCAAAAGCTGCTCAGTACAAGTCACTTCCGTATGTATACAGCCGAGGACGTGACAGGTGTTGAGTTAAGCGGTGCGCTCAAGAATATTATCGCGATTGGCGCAGGTTTCAACGAAGGTATGGGCTATGGCGATAACGCGAAGGCGGCCTTTATCACGCGCGGATTAGCTGAACTGCTGCGGCTAGGGATCGCGGCTGGGGCGCAACCTCTGACCTTTGCAGGGCTTGCGGGTATCGGCGATTTGATCGCGACCTGTGCCAGTCCCTTGAGTCGCAACCAACAACTTGGGCGACGATTGGCGGCAGGCGAGAAACTGGATGATATTCTTAAATCGACGCATACCGTCGCGGAGGGCGTTACTACGACTAAAGCCGCTCTGCAACTGGCGGCTCATTATCATGTTGATATGCCTATCACGACACAACTTAGCCTTGTTCTCTTTGAGGGACTCGATCCCCACCAAGCCGTGCCAGAATTGATGATGCGAGGTCCCAAAGGGGAATTAGAATAACAAGAGAGAGTGTCGGCGGCCCGTCGGCACCCTCTCTTGTTATTTAGGCCAGGATGTTTCTGGGCTATACAAGGCCGGGGAAAAAGTCCTTCTTGATTTGAGTGTTGGGTACACCCATAACTTTCAGTACCCGTTCACTCGCCTTTACCATCTCCGGTGGACCAGAGATATAGTAGGTGCGCTCTTGATAATCAGGCACCGTTTTCAGAAGCATAGGCTCGTCGATTCTGCCCACGAACCCCTGCCAGTTGCGCGGTAGAGTAGCGGCATCGGTCAGCGTATAGAATGTTTTGATACCAAGCTTTGCAGCCGCCGCATTGAAAACATCGGTGTATACAATCTCGTCGGCGGTCCTATTGACATAGATAAGAATGATATCGCGTCGCTGTTGCGTATCGAGCAGGTATTTCACCATGCTTCTAAAAGGCGTAATGCCAATGCCACCCGCGAGAAAGACCAGTTTTTGTGCTGCATTTGCGGGTAGCGTAAAATCTCCGCCAATCTGGGCTGCTATCAGTTGTGTCCTATTATTTACTTTGTAGAGAGCCTTCTTGAAACTACTGCTACGTTCATAGAAGCGTATGCCGAGGAGAACGTCGTTTTCAGTTGGTGATGAAGCAACCGTGAAGTAGCGACGATTGCCTCTGCTATCTGTCTGCGGATGTGCAAGCGTAAATTCCATGTATTGCCCTGGCTGAAAGGCCAGTTTTTGTGAGGGTTTGAACACGAAATCGACGATGTTGGATGCCACGCGGCTTTTTCTTTTCAGTTTTAACACAACCTTCTGCTTGGGACTGACGACATAGGAGAATACGTTTCCCACAACTAGCGCCAGTTCTGGTGTCGCATAGATGGTGCTAATGTGGAGTTGAGGCAGGAACAAAATGCCTGTGAGCAGACTGTAGAGTCGTCGCAAATTTTTTGTCGGCGGTGCTGTCAGCGGTTCCGTCAGCATGATGAACGCAAAGAAAAACAAGGGCGATTGTAGCAACAATTGCCTTACTTCTGACAGGATATCCTGCCTTTGCACAACACTAAACACGCATACGCCCACCAGTACAGCCGCGAAAAAACTCCACACCATATCTTCTTGACGTATTTTTCGCACAACCAGTAGCCCTCCAATCAGCACGATTGGCAGCATGCTCGCGGTTCCGATCCACCAGCTTGCCGACTCACGAAGTACAAACGAGGTAATCACAACTGCAATAGCGGCAGGATTGAAGGGATGTTTTTTGTTGATGGCAAGAATATATTTTGAAGCCATTGCTAGCATCGCTGCCCAGCCAAGAAATTGAAACGTTACTGCCGAATGTGCGGGATCAAGAATAAGTGTTAAAATGAGGGCGGTGATGGTAGCCGATTCGATATTGGTCGGTATTTTGAAGATATAGGCAAAGATAGTGTTCATCGCCCAACACATAAGAATGAGGAACGCGGTCGAGGCCAGCAACGCGAGCGGTGAAAACGAAAGTAGTTTGAAGTATGCCAGGATAGTTGCTACAACAACCATTGCCGCGAGGACATAGAGTACCAGGCGGTACATAGTTATGCGGTCTAAGACATAATCTATTGCAGTCATCATGAGGGTAGCACATACCTTTCAAATCCACTGGTGAATGTCGCCTGTGCGTGCATGTCAATCATATATCCTTCAAAGCCTGCTAGCGATTCTATGAAGTGTATTCCTCTCCTCCCCATTGCAAAGGCAGCCGTTGCAAAGCGGTCGGCCTCATAGATGTTCGGACCAATAACCGTCAAACTGCTGATATCCAGAAGCGGTGCGTCGCGGTGTAATGGATCATAGATATGTTGTCCCCGAATGGCCGTGCCAGAAGTCGCGATGCCTCTATCGGTAAGCGCAAGCACTTTTACATGCTCGCTACGATTGAACGGATTGCGGATGCCAACACGCCACAGGTTGCCATGCTTCTTTCCTGCTACCTGGATATCTCCGCCTGCATCAATGTAGAAATTCTGAAACCCTAGTGCTTTCAATAGCGCGGCGTGAGATTTCCATCAATTTATAGCAGTCTAAGCCATTTTATGCTTGACGCGTTGCACGGCAACATATGCTTGACAGACCTTCTACGAGTCGTTGACCTTGCTCAAGTCAGAACTGGCCTGCTTTGGT